>Ga0114971_10001832_pt1 | contig 14491 bp, 8 predicted proteins | sample M_140625_MF_Meta_FD_87320 | JGI IMG/M metagenome (GOLD analysis project Ga0114971, IMG submission 87320) | Freshwater microbial communities from Lake Montjoie, Canada to study carbon cycling - M_140625_MF_MetaG | ecosystem: Environmental > Aquatic > Freshwater > Lake | place: Lake Montjoie... | reverse complement strand
TCCAAGTGGGAACACCTATTTGGGTATGAACATCGCATTGCCATTTACTCTGACGTATGTGATTTCGAGTACTCAAATCCAGATGACTGCGACGCAAGGTTCAGTCACTTCAGTCCTCACATACACACCAAGCGGTGGCGTGAAGGACTGGACAAAGTACAAGTATTTCAGTGCGGTCTTGGGCGTGAATAATGGTTATATCGCTGGGACAAGCAACGGCATGAGTGTTTCAACAACATACGCAAGCACCTATCAACCATTCGTTGCATCGAACATTCTGTTCGAACTCAGTACCGATAGTGGTTCAACATATGCGAATTGCATTCCGTTGACAACATATACCGCTGGATATTTCAACACAACATCCGAGTGCGCAATCGAAGCAAAGCCATTGCCAACAGGCACCCCGTGATGAACCGATAATTTCGGTTGAGTGCAGAGGCGCGCGAAACTTTACTGAGTTGGCGGGACTGGCGGCGTTGACTTATTCGATTTCTTCGACCCTGCATTCTTCGCCATTGTTGCGGCATTCGCTGCTGTAATCGCCGCCGCTGCATCCGCCTTGCGCTGTTCCGCGGCTTTCAATTCTGCGGCCTTTAATTCAGCGGCGATTCGTAATTCTTCTTTGTTCACTTCCGCGTTGAGTTGCTCTGAAACTCGCACATGAGTCCCGATAATTGGCATGGTCTGAACTGCAAATGGCTTCACCGCAATATCTGTGCAATTGTCATATTGCCATCGAAACACAGCGAGAGTCTTTGGATGAATCTCTGCCATCAGAGTCATGTACGCCTTATCAAACGTCACTCCTTGCATCGCCGAGAATCGTTCGACAGTCGCCGAGTCATCAGCTGTCATACTTGTGGGCAAAGTGAAAGATTGTTCTTTGGCGATCTTTGAAATGATGACTTGAATCGCAGTATGGTTTGCCGCCATACGCTGGCCAAAGTCTTTGACACTTTGCGCTTCGGCAATTTGCATGGCAAGTTTGCCCATCTTGATTTCAAAGAGATCAGTTCTGGCCGTTGATTGCAGGAACACCTCAGGTGTCATTGAGTTATCAACGACGGGTGCGATTGTTGGTTGGACTGTCGCGACGGGGGCGATGGCCTCGGCCGGGGCAATCTTTTCTGCTTTCTTGCATCCTGACAAAGCGCACAGTTGCAGAAGAACGAGAGACGCAAAAATTCCCAGTCGTGAGTTGGTGTGCATTCAAGTCCAAGACTATCGACAGCAACGCCTTCGAGTGTGAGCGTTGTATTTAGTTCAGTTTGTGTTCAGGCGGCTAAGGACTGAGAGAAGGAATGAGAGAAGTTTGGATGAAAAGCACGACAAAAACGTGCTTCTTGCTGTCACGGGTTCATGTGTAAACTTCTTTGACTTCTTTTTGACAGTGATTCATCAACTTTTATTGAAAGAAAACTAAATCTATGCAATTCAAGAAACTCTCGTTGATTTCCACGCTCTCTTTGGTGAGCGCATTTCTTTGCGCAAATGGTGCGACTGCTGAAGTTCCAGCCCAAGCTCCAGTTCAAGCCGGCGCGGCCGCTCAGGCGAGCGAACAAAAGACAGAATTGAAAGAACTTCGAACAGAGGCTGAGATTCGAAATGAAAAGTTGGCAGCGGAACTTGCATCCCTCAAGGCAGAAATTGATCGACTGCGGACGGAAGGTCAACTTGCCGAGCAGAAGCAAGCGCAAGCGCTTCAACAAGTTATGTTGGAAAAAGGAAAGCTGGAGGCAGAACTTGCGCTCATGAATGCCAGGGAGACGACTTCCTCTGCACCAGATCGATCCAAGATCGAGACGCTGCAACGTGCGCAGAAGTTGCGCGATGCTCAACTCGGCGACGAACTCTCTGGATTGTCTGCGGAACAGATTCGTATGAAACAGGGACTTGATGTCGAAGCCACCAAATTGCAAGTGGAATTGTCAAAGAGCAAAATTGAATTAGAACGAACCTCCGTCGCGGAGGCGGTGCTTGACATGAAGACGAAGACTTCAGTCGGTGCGTTGAAGCGTCAAATCGAGCAGCTTTCTGCAGAAAACGCGCTTGCAGCCGAAAAGCGTAAATCGGATCAGTCCAAGTTGGCTGATGAACAATTGCGTGCGACCGCTGCAGTGTTAACTTTGGGCGCACAGATTCAGAATCGCGACTTGGAAGATAAGTGGCGCGACGAAGTCAACAAGCCTGTGACATACACAATGGAGCCATTTAAGGATGGAGTCTTGACGGTGAGTGATCGCAGGATTGAAATGAATGGCCCAATCGTCTCTGGCACCGCCGATTTCGTCTGTGCTCAGATTGATTACTTCAATAACCAAAATCAAGCAATGCCAATCTTTGTGGTGATCAACAATTCACCAGGTGGCAGTGTGATGGCGGGATACCGCATTCTCAAGGCGATCGAGACGAGTGACGCTCCTGTCCATGTTGTTGTCAAGAGTTTTGCGGCATCGATGGCTGCGACTATCGCAACACTTGCTCCCCATAGTTATGCCTATCCAAATGCAATCATTCTTCACCATCAAATGTCGGGCAGTGCGGTTGGAAACATGACCAATATGGAACAAGAAGTTGCGACGATGCAGGAGTGGGAACGGCGCCTTGCTGTTCCGATTGCAAAGAAGATGGGGATTTCTCTCGAGCAATTCAAGGCGAAGATGTATGCGGCAAAGAAGAGTGGTGACTGGGATGAATTCGCGGATAAAGCAATCGAATTGAAGTGGATTGATCACATCGTGAATGAAATTCGTGAAGAAGGTGTGCGCAGCAAGCCATCTCCTTCAGGATCAGGCAGTTGGTGGATGTCTGCAGAAAAGTCTGATGAACAGGGGAAGCCATACGTTTCCTTGCCACCGCTCGAGCCATATGACTGCTATTTCATGATTAACCCTCATGGGTTCTATCGCGTCGACGGTCGGTAATTTGTATTTTTCAGGAGCTTTATGAATACCAAATTCATGCTTGTTATTTCATGCCTTGTATTTCCAGTCTCTGTGTCGACCTTTGCACAATCATCAGCCGTCGCCCCGACTGCAGCTGCGCCGACTGCCGACAGTTGGCCGCGTGTCTTTAATACAGATGGTTTCACTGTAACCGTCTATCCGCCTGCGATAAAAACGTGGGATACGAGAACGCTTGCTGGAACTTCTGCGTTCTCGCGAACTGCGTCGGATGGTTCTGCTCTGACCTACGGAACGTTTTCCTTTACGGCTTCGACGGAAGTGAATCGACTCAATCGGATGGTCACGCTGACAAACCTCACGATTACAGGGGTTTCTCTGCCGGATAATCCGTCGGCTCAAGCAACGATGCAATCAAAGATGCAGGCGATGGCGCAGTCGAAGGTTGATGCGACAATCAATGTTCCGCTTGATCGACTCGAAGCCGCAGTGCCAACGATGTCAACTTCGCCTCATGTCGCCTCTGCTCCGCTTCGTAATACTGTGCCAACAATTACTGTTGCGACCACGCCAACAATTCTTGTTCCAGTTCAAGGCAAGCCAATCTTGAAGCCACTTCCAGGGACAAAGTTGCAGCGCGTCATCAATACTCAGATGCTGTTAGTTCAAGACGTATCAAATGCTTGGTGGTTAAAGATCGCTGATGGCTGGATGACATCGACATCGCTTGATGGTCCTTGGGCAGTCGGTTCTGCAAGCGGCAACGCTGATCTTGCCACAGCAACAAAGTGGGCAGCGACACAGCCGACGATCAATTTGCTGACGGGGTCGACAACGGCTGGTGGTAGTTCGCCATCTCTCAAGACCGCGGCGCCTGCAATCATTGTCGCTACGAAACCATCCGAAGTGATCGTGACCGAAGGCGCGCCAAAATGGGAAGCACTCGGAACGAGTGGCGTGGAATATGTCACAAACACCGGTGGAAACATTTTTCGCTTGACCAGTAGTGGTGCGAATTATGTGCTGATTTCAGGGCGTTGGTTCACCGCTGCGACTTTGGCAGGTCCGTGGGTCTATGTTGCGCCCGCTTCGATTCCAGAAGAGTTTCATGCGATTCCACAAGACAGTGCGAAAGAAAATATTCTTGCTTCAGTTCCAGGAACTGCACAAGCGCAAGAGGCATCGATTGCAAATGCGATCCCGCAGATGGCACGCGTTCCAAAGACGCAGAAGTTTGCTGCTCCAACAATTGTCGGTGGCAAGCCAGTGATGTCGACAATTTCTGGGACGACTCTTCAAGTTGTCAAGAATTGCACGACGCCGATTTTTATGGTCACTGCAACAGAGTGGTATGCGTTGAAAGATGGCGTTTGGTTTGCTGCGACTGGTGTTGCGGGACCTTGGACTGTCGCTACATTTGTTTCGCCCGCGATCTATTCGATTCCAGCATCGAGTCCTTACTACTACGTCACTTTCGTTCGTGTTTATAGCACTGAGAGTGATTATGTATTGATGGGATACACACCGGGCTATTACGGTGCGTATGAAGAAGATGGCGTGATTGTGTATGGGACCGGATATTTGTACGACCCGTACTACTACGACGATGTGTGGATTCCAGCGCCGGTGACTTACGGATATGCCGTCAATCCTGCGTACAACCCGTGGATGGGTTGGGGCATGGGATACGGAATGGGAATGGCAATGAGCGATACGTATTACTACAACTCGTATCCATATTGGGGCCCATATTCTGCGGCATATGGACCAAATGGCTATGCAGCATGGGGACCAGGTGGATGGGCCGCAACCACTGGAAATGTCTATCAACATTGGGGCGATGTCAGCACGATGACGAGGTCGAGCGCGGGATATAACGCGTGGACTGGAAACGCGTGGGGCGCAACAACTGCGACTGCATACAACTCTACAACTGGCGCACGCGCTGCGGGTCAGAAGGGTTATGTCGACAATGCATACACGGGACAGTGGGCTGAAGGCGCGCGCGCTGCGGGTTACAACCCAGCGACCGATACCTATGCGGCAGGGAAGGCTGGAGCCGTTGGCGTGAATGGTCAAACCACAGCTGTCGCTGGAGCAGGCACTGTCGGCAATACTGCAACCGGAAATGAAGTGAGCGCAGCAGGAGTGAAAACCGAAAACGGCACGTGGGGCGTTGCGCACGGCGACAACGGCACCGCAGTTGCTACTGGAAATAATGTGTATGCAACTGGTGATGGCAATGTCTACAAAGACAACAATGGAACTTGGCAGAGTTACAGCAACGGGAGTTGGAATAATGTCACCGATGCGAATACAAAGTCACAGTTGAATCAGCAGCAAGCGACACGCAACGATGGCGATTGGCGTTCTTCGATGTCTGGTCGTTGGCAGCAGGGCGGCGACGGATTTGGGGCGAGTCAAAATGGCGCCAACGATGCGAATGCAGCTCAGAATGCCAACAATAACCGCGGAAATGCTGCCAATTCGAATAATGCCGGCAACAATCGCGGCGGCGGTAACTCATGGGGCGGCGGCGGCGGAAATCAAGGCAACGCAAACGGGGGACGAGCCGGTCGCGCAGGCGGCGGCGGCGGTGGTCGGCGCTGAGTACGGGCGCTGAGTGCGTGAGTTTGAGATGACATTACACTCGTCAAACATATGACGAGTCAATACCGAACTGCGCCAAGCAATACCACGGGAATGCCAAAGGGCATTCCATACATCGTTGGAAATGAAGCGGCCGAGAGATTTTCGTTCTATGGAATGAAGACCATCTTGGTGATCTTCATGACGCAGTATTTGCTGACAGCAACTGGCTCATCGAATTTTATGACCGACACTCAGGCGCGCGAGTGGATGCATCTCTTTGTTGCAAGTGCATATTTTTTTCCTGTGATCGGTGCAGTCATTGCGGATGCATTTCTTGGAAAATATGTCACGATCTTGGCGCTTTCTATGGTCTATGTGGCCGGGCATCTCTGTTTAGCATTTATTGATTTGCCATCTGCGGCATTGACGGCAACACTCGACCCAAAGGGTTGGATGATCGCAGGATTGATGTTGATCGCAATTGGATCTGGTGGAATCAAGCCGTGCGTTTCAGCGCATGTCGGCGATCAATTCGGTCATTCCAACCGGCATCTGATCGAGAGAGTCTTTGGATGGTTCTATTTCGCAATCAACTTCGGCTCGTTTTTCTCAACATTGCTCACGCCTTGGTTGCTGAAGAATTACGGCGCAGGCTGGGCGTTTGGCGTGCCGGGAATCTTGATGGCGATCGCCACAATCGTCTTTTGGATGGGGCGCACGCGCTTCACACACATTCAGCCGCGTGGAATGCAATACTTTGCAGAGACCTTCGGTCCATCTGGGTTGATCTCAATCTTGAAGTTGGTGCCGCTCTATCTCTTTGTTGCAATGTTCTGGTGTCTCTATGACCAAGGCGGCGGGGCATGGGTTCAACAGGCTCAACAAATGAATCTTGATTTTATGGGAATTACTTGGCTTGAAAGTCAGGTGCAAGCAATCAACCCACTGTTGATTCTTATCTATATCCCGCTCTTTGCATATGTCATTTATCCGTTGATGTCGAAACTTTTCAAGTTGACTCCGCTTCGAAAGATTTTGATGGGGTTCGCACTGACGGTGCTTTCGTTTGCAATTGCAGCGTATGCCCAAGGTTTGATTGACAAAGAAGTCGTCCGCTTTCGTGAAAAACTCACGCCAATTTGTGCTGCTGGCACTCTTGATACCGCAGCGACATGCGCTTTGATGCGCACAGTAGAGTTGAATTCCACTGCAATGGATCTTGAAGCCGCAAGCAATGATCAGACCAAGATATTGAACGCAATTTCTAATGCAGGCGTTGCTGTTCTCAAAGATGGGACGACGATGAAAGCGGTTTGGCCAACAGTTGGCTGGCAGCTTCTGGCATATGTCGTAATCACTGCCGCGGAAGTGCTGGTCTCGATCACATGCTTGGAGTTCAGCTATACCCAAGCGCCCAAGCAGATGAAGTCGCTCATCATGAGTTTTTATCTGTTGTCTGTTTCGCTTGGAAATCTTTTTACTGTTGCAGTCAATCATTTCACCATGGATTCAAGCGGGAACACGACGCTTGTTGGCGCCAGTTATTACTGGTTCTTCACCAACTTGATGGTGTGGACCACTGGTTTGTTCGTCCTTGTCGTGATCTTCTATAAGCCACGGGCATATTTACAGGATGATCCAACCCCGCTTGGAGAAGTGGTCGAATAGTTCGCAAGACTCTGTGTGGCTATAGACGTTTATGCCAACGCCAGTGCGTTTTCGATGATCGCGTTCAATGTCGCGCTTGGTCTCATCGCCGCCGCAGCAAGCTTTGGATTGGGGTGGTAATAGCCGCCGACATCGATTGGCTTGCCTTGCACGCCATTCAACTCTGCAATGATTGTTGCTTCGTTTGCGGTCAACTCTTTTGCGATTGGCGCAAAGTGTGCCGCAAGTTCTTTGTCTGCTGTCTGCGAAGCCATCGCTTGCGCCCAGTACATACCGATATAGAAATGACTGCCGCGATTATCCAACTCGCCAACTTTGCGCGCAGGTCCACGGTTGTGCTGGAGATATTGTGAAGTTGCAGCATCGAGCGCATCGGCGAGAACCTTCGCGCGCTTGTTGCCCGTGCGATCGGACATATGTTCCAGCGAAGCAGCAAGTGCAAGGAATTCTCCAAGCGAATCCCATCGCAGAGAATTTTCCGCGTTGAACTGCTGGACATGCTTTGGCGCTGATCCGCCTGCGCCAGTTTCAAACAAACCGCCGCCGCTCATCAGAGGAACGATGGAAAGCATCTTGGCGCTTGTTCCAAGTTCCAGAATCGGAAAGAGATCGGTGAGATAATCGCGCAGAACATTGCCTGTCACGGAAATCGTGTCCTTGCCATCCTTCATGCGCTCAAGTGAGAAAAGGCAGGCAGCGGCAGGGGCCATGATGTGAAACTCAAGTCCCTTCAATTCACCCTTTGATTCGTGCTCCGCGAGATACTTTTTGACCTTCACGAGCACATGCGCATCGTGCGGACGCTTTTCGTCGAGCCAGAAAACGGCGGGAGTTGCAGAAAGTCGAGCGCGCGAAACTGCAAGCTTGACCCAATCCTTGATCGGCGCATCTTTCGCTTGGCATGCACGCCAAATGTCGCCGGCTTCGACCGTGTGTTGCATCAGTACCGCGCCGCTTGCGTCAACCACGCGAATAGTTCCGGCAGACTTGACCTCAAAAGTCTTGTCGTGCGATCCATATTCTTGCGCTTGCTGAGCCATCAATCCAACATTTGGAATGCTGCCCATCGTCTTGGGATCGAACGCGCCGTGCTTCTTGCAGAAGTCGACGACTGCTTGATAGACGCCCGCATATCCACGATCTGGAATGCAAGCTGTGGTGTCTTGCGTCTTGCCTGCGGAATTCCACATCTTGCCGCTCTCGCGCAACATCGCTGGCATCGAAGCGTCAACAATAATGTCGCTTGGCACATGCAGATTTGTAATTCCTTTATCGCTGTCGACCATGGCAATTGCAGGACCGCATTCGTACACAGCCTGAATATCTGCTTCGATTGCCTCGCGTTGTGCTGCAGGAAGTGTTGCAATTTTCCCCACGATGTCTCCAAAGCCATTTTTTACATCGACGCCAAGTTTGGCAAGTGTGGTCGCGTGCTTGTCGAAGACAGGCTTGAAGAAGACATGCACTGCGTGACCGAAGATGATCGGATCAGAAACTTTCATCATCGTCGCTTTCAAATGCAAGGAAAAGAGCAGGTTTTCCGCACGCGCTGCATCAACTTGTGCAGTTAAGAATGCAATGAGCGCCTTCTTGCTGAGGAAAGTTCCATCAAGGATTTCTCCATCACGAAGTTTCAGGCCATCTTTCAGAACGGTCACTGCGCCATCCGCTGCAACATGCTCAATTCGAACACTCGTCGCACTGCCAATTGTGACGGACTTTTCATTGCCGAAGAAATCGCCGCTGCTCATGCTGGCAACGCTTGTCTTGCTGTCACTCGTCCATGCGCCCATCTTGTGTGGCTTTTCTTTGGCGTATGCCTTCACTGCTTTGGGTGCGCGGCGATCAGAATTGCCTTCGCGAATGACGGGATTGACTGCGCTTCCTTTGATCTTGTCATAGCGCGACTTTGTTTCACGCTGCGCATCATCGGCAGGTTCTTCGACATAATCAGGAAGTGCGTATCCCTGCTTCTGAAGTTCAATGATTGCGGCTTTCAACTGCGGCACGGATGCGCTGACATTTGGAAGCTTGATGATGTTCGCCTCGGGCGTGAGGCACATCTTGCCAAGTTCGGAAAGTGCGTCTTCGATGCGTTGTTCTGGTTTGAGACTTTCAGGAAAACTAGAAATGATTCGACCAGCCAGCGAGATGTCACGAGTTTCGACTGCGATGCCTGCGGGTCCTGTGAATGCGCGAATGATGGGCAGAAAAGAATAGGTCGCCAAAGCAGGTGCTTCGTCGGTGTGCGTATAGATGATGGTTGGAGTTGTCATATGAAATCCCTGATTTGAAAAAGGTCTGATCTTGCACAAAAGTGAGAACAAAATTTGCGAATAAATAGTGTACGGAAAGAGGCGAATATTGGGCGTATGTCAAAGCGATTGGCGAAGCTTGGTCGCATCTGCCTGCATTTCTGCATCGCCCGTTTCCTTCGCATTTTCGACCAGTCGATCGGCAAGCCACCGCGCATCATTTTCTCGCTTTGACTTCGCAAGTCGATCAATTGTCTCACGCGCCCACTTCACACCAGCGTCGCGCGAGGATGGCTGCAGCATTGCTCCGCGGAGCATTCGTCTGAATGAGGAACGCCAGACTTTTTCCTCTGGTGTTTCGTTGAGGGCCTCAAACTTCAGACAGGCTTGTTCGCAAAGTTTCACAATCTTCTGCGCACTCTGTGTGTCGATTGTCGCTTTGTCTGGCTTGGTTCCTTCGACGATATCTCTTGCAGCATTCTTCGCTTTCGGCGCGATGCGTTCACTCTCTCGCACAAGGATGACCATCAATGCTCCAGTCACAAGAGAAGACTCCGAACATTTCGGCGCCATTGCAACCAGTTCATCTGTCATCTGCCCAACATATTTTTCGTTTTCGGTTGCAGTTGGCTTTGCTCCGAGAATCTTCGGTGCCGCTGCAATCGAAAGTTGGACGAACGCAATCGGTTCAGATGTAAATGCTTCGGCGGATTGTTTTATGGCAGTGCGCCATTTGGCTGGCCGAGCATCTGCAAGCGCAGTCCAGCGATCTTGCCATGCAGCAAAGTCCAAGGGAGATCGTTTGCATGCAATTTCGAGCACATCGTCCCGCACATCAGCTTTGGCAAGTTCTGCGGCAATTCTCAAGCACTCAGCATCGACAAATGCGGCGCGATCTTGCTGTGCGTCTGACATCATGCGCACAAACCACGATGCTCTTCCCCAAGGGATCGAAATTCCATCATGGCAATGACTTTGCGCCCATCCAGAAATGTTGTTGCCAATCGACCATGTGTGAGGCGCGCTCTCCCAAATGAATGCGCAGTGTCCAGGTTGGCCAACCGGCATCGCAGGGACTCCAAACGCTTGGCACATCGCAGAGCCAAACTTTGAAATTGCGCCGCACACTCCGCCGACTTCGTCCATCACTGCCATCGTCATCGGTCGTCCGTCGTAATACTCGCGGCCCCGTTGCACGCTGACACCTTTGGAATTTACGTCGCGGTACTCCACCATATATGCGCCTTCGCCAATTTTCTCGCGCACTTTCAATTCTGGTTTGATGTTTGCACGCGCCCAAGAAAGTTCTTCGTCAGTCGCCCAACTTCCGACGACATAACGCATCTGCCACACGTTCAAATCGCGAAAGCTTGGAAACAAGACGCCCTCGTCATTCCATTTACGAAATGATTCATATCGTGCGATTGGTTCGATGATCGCACCATCTGCAAGTGCTTTCACGGGCTCTGCAAAGACCAGCGCCGTCGCGACTGCAATGCGTAGTGGAAGGGCGCTCTTCGCGGCGGGATCTTTCGCGATGATCTGGCAGAATATTCGTGTGGCGTCTATCCAGCGGTTTTCTGCAGCGTTCCCAGAGGTCAGTAAAAGTTCAAGCGCGGTACGGTCGGTGAGCAACCATTTGGTTTCTGTGGGTTGAGCCTCTCCAAGGGACTTGCGACCATCGGCGCCCAAGAGCGAGAGAAACTTCCACTGCAGTAGGGCAAGCGATCCTTCTTGCGTCAGCGCAAACTTTTCTATCGCAGAAACATTCTTTGTCTTCAGCGATTCACTGATCGACTTCGCAGATTCGCTCCATGATTCTTCAAGCGTCGCCGCGAAGGTTGGTCGCGAGATGAGAAGCGCAACGATGATCGCAAAGCGGAGCATGCATGCAGTGTAAGTAGCCACGCATTTCTAGCGTAAATACACAATCAAACCCAACACCAATACAAATCCAATCGTGAACGCAATCCAGTTGAAGTCTCGCTGCTGCATCGGTGATGAGGGTACATTCATCTTATGAATTCCACGGGCGTCGATGTTCAAACTTGCATCTTTCTGAACCGTGGTTTGATGGGCATCTTCGTACGCTCGCAAGAAATCGATGCCGAAGTTCTCCAAAAAATTGATTGGCAGTGGCTTGAAACACGGTGTTCCCCAACCGATCTTTCGTCAGGTTCGATGATGGCTTGGACTCAGACGCTTTCAGACGGTTCTAATTTGATTGCGCGTGTCATTCGCTCTGCGCCAAAGGGGACTCATGCCTCCTGGAGCATCCGCGCAATTGTGGTTGATACGAATACCTATTCAGAATTGATCGACCGAATGGCTCATTGCCTCAGCGACGACAATTTTTGGAACCGCCAATGCTTCGTTGACGGAACTGCGACACATGTACCAAACTGGGATCGGGATGATGCGATCCCAGCCAAAGATATTGCTCTCGTGAAGGCTGCGATTGCGGATGTCAAAAGTGAAGGCGTCGCACGTATCGACAGAACGACTGATTGCGAGCCGTGGGAGCTGACGGTCAGGATTCCTGCTGCGCTTCAAGTATCAAATCGAACGCGCCTGCGATGGCTTGTTGGATTCGACAATTTCCCTCGTGGAACCCATCTTGTCGCTGGTCGTTATGCATCGCGGGTTGCGCAAATTAAGTCATCTGGAGCAAGTTCCTCGTCGATTGCACCATCGACTCTTTCTCGACAGACAGGCCCCAAAGCAGTTGCTTCGAGAGTCGAAGAAGTCGAAAGTGAGCCCGAGTGGCAAGTGAGCGTGATTCGATCATCGCGTTTCCGTTTCGTCATTCCAGTCTCATGTTTGCTTGTGATCTGTGTGACTATCCTGTTTGCTGTCTATCGCATTCGATTCGCAAGTTGATATTGATTCGCATCGATCTTCTGTTATCCTCGATTTGATTTCTTGTCCGGCGCGAACCACTAGATATGACCGATGAGTAATTGGTTCAAAAACATCCCGTGCCCAAACTGCAAGCGAGTATTGCGCTATAGCCCCAACACTGCGACCTCGACTTTGACGTGCTTTCGTTGCAAGACGCAGTTTGTGCCAGAGGCAAGAGGGGGAGCGGAACAGACTGCGGAGCGCGACACGAAGGTCGACAAGACTTCGAAGAAAAGTAAATCACTTCCAAGTTGGGCAAAGACGCCTCCCAAAGTTCAATCATTGGATTCCGACGCTGCGCAGAACCTCGACCAGGAAGCAGACAATGCAAATACAAGTTGGGCTGTTGGCGAAGCTCAGCCGTTTGGTTCAACAGGTCAGTTCGGATCACCAAGCATGATTCCGCTGGACCTTGCGGAAAATGGTGGGCGACACAAGACTCTGATTTTTAGCGCATTCGCAATCGTTGCGCTTGTTGCTGGAGCAATCGTCTGGGGTGTATGGGGAGGGTCTCAAAGTGCGGAGCCACTACCAGCCGAATCAACGCCAGTAAAAGAGGCTGGGAATTCTGTGCCGATCGAGCAAATGGGTCCTCCTGCACCGACCGAGCCTGCCAGTGGCTCTGTTGCAACCATTCTCAAGCACGACTCTGAATTATTTGCGATTGAAGAATATGTCTTGGCTTCGATTGCTGCAGCGAATGAAGAGCAGCGCGAGCCGCATATCGTTGTTGAAATCAATGGTCTCAAATTGACCGACAAGGTTCGATTCAGTTTGGAGTGTAAAAAGTATCCAAACTTATTGAACGCAGACAAGCACACATTGAATCCCCAAAAATTAGAGAGCGGAGATGTCGAGAGCTCTTTCCAAGTGCGGATTCCTTGGAATTCGACTGAGTTAACAAGCCCAAACAATCGCGATCCAATAATCGAAATTCAAGTTGAAGCATTTGTGAACGACCGGTCGGTGATCGTTCAAACGCTGAGATTTCACTTCAATGAAATCTATGTCTTCCCGCTTGATTCCTTTATTTACGCCGCCGCATATATCCAACCAGATCATCCACAGATTAAATCTTTGCAGGGTCAATACGCTTCAATGGATCTCAAGTGGGACTGGGACGGACTTGAAAAATCGATGGCCGATTATGTTCGAAACGAAGTTTCAGCGCAGACAAAGGAGCCTGCGAAGGCGAAAGAATTATTCGACGAGAAGTGCGCTGAATTGGCGAAGTCGAACCGATCAATATTTCATACCTATTTTGTGTGGAAATTGGTGGACGCTCTGCAGATTAAGTATCAGAACCTGACAAAGAATGACACCCCTGGAATCCGTTTTTGTCAGCAATTGCGCACTGTCAGTGATGTCCTGAAGTCACGGATGGGCAATTGCATCGAGGAGAGCATCTTGCTTGCATCACTGATGCAGGAAGGTGTGAGCCTCATGTCTCCACCTGGCCACTGCATGTTGATGGTTGGATCCGAATATAATTTTTTCGATTCAATTCCTCTGGAGTGCACAACGCTTGGTGCATCAGTTGATATGAAGGAGTACCAATCGATTCTGACATACGCCAAGGATGCGCATAGCCAATCAGGGCTTGGGCGTCTGTGGAGTGCACTTCAAGTAATGCCCCCTAAAATGAAAGATGCTCTCGAGTCGGATCCTTCTTGGCGAAACTTTGCGTCGGCAATCGAGGCGGGCAGTGACGAATTGTGGCAAGTGTTTGATCGCTGCGCAACCATTCGAGCGTGGTCACGTGCGAAGGGATGCATACCACCGTTTCCCGAGGCGTCGATGACGAATAACATGTCCGATCAACAAAAAGATCAACTGTGCACGAATTGGAATAAGCAAGAAACTGAAATGCTTGAATGGTTAAGTATCAATGATTCAGATTTTAGAATCAGTCAAGAAGGAAAACTAAGTGATGATCCGATTTCAAAGGGGCTTGCATACTGGCACACCGTGTGTCTGTTAAAGCGCCACGGAGAATTCTATTTAGACAATTATGTCCCAATCTCATACGCGCGAAAAATTGGGATTGCAGCGCTTCCAAATGATTTAGTCTCAACGCCACCGAAACAATGAACACTATCGCTCCAAGCACACTCGTCGGACAAGTGCAATGCCCCAGTTGCTCGCACTCATTTCGTCCTGAAAACATTC
>Ga0114971_10001830_pt1 | contig 14493 bp, 12 predicted proteins | sample M_140625_MF_Meta_FD_87320 | JGI IMG/M metagenome (GOLD analysis project Ga0114971, IMG submission 87320) | Freshwater microbial communities from Lake Montjoie, Canada to study carbon cycling - M_140625_MF_MetaG | ecosystem: Environmental > Aquatic > Freshwater > Lake | place: Lake Montjoie... | reverse complement strand
TCCGCGCGCGCCCCGTAGTTGTCAGGGGGGATGGGGATACCCGCATGGACCGATTTACTTCAGTCGATGAAATGCCCTTTGAAATTGAGCGTTTTGTCTTCTCAAAGGCAATGTCCCATAGCACCGAGGGTCGTTTTCTCCAAATACCAACCCTGACGGTGGGCAAAACGGCAATCATACGTTCCAAAAAGAATCCCCATATACAGACAACTATCGAGTTTCTACAGGCCTGCCTCATCCCAGCTGGTTTTGGAGATTATGAATTCGTCAGTCCTGATGGATCCCAGTGTACAATTGTCATGATTCGGTTAAAACAGTCATAAAAACTACTCCTTTTAAAACATGAAATCCGCACGTTTGAACCGCCTTTTTAATTCCAAGTCAAAACGGTGTTTTGACGTCGCTGTAGATCACGGTTTTTTTAATGAACATGATTTTTTAGCCGGCATTGAAAACATGCGCAAGGCTATAGATGTGCTCATCGCTGCGGCACCGGATGCCATACAATTGACCGTCGGCTTGGCTCCTCTCCTTCAGGAGATTCCGGGACGTAATAAGCCGTCGTTGGTATTACGGACGGATGTGGCCAATGTTTACGGTAAAGATTTGCCGCGGACTTTATTCAGCCGGATGATTCAGAGTCCTGTGGAGCAGGCGTTGCGCCTGGACGCCACGTGTGTGGTGGTAAACCTATTTCAAATTCCTAACCAGCCCGAAGTGGCCGATCAGTGCGTGCAAAATATTCTCGCGATCAAGCCCGAGTGCGACCGCTATGGCATGCCTCTGATGATTGAACCCCTTGTTTTTCAGCCAAATACAATTGCAGGTGGTTACATGGTGGACGGGGATTTAAAAAAAATACTACCGCTGGTCCGCCAGGCTGTTGAAATGGGGGCGGACATTATTAAAGCCGATCCTACCGATGACGTGAACACCTTCCATCGAGTTGTTGAAATTTCAGGTCGCATTCCTGTGTTGGTTCGGGGCGGCGGTCGGGCTCCGGATAATATTATCCTCCAGCGCACGGAGGCGCTCATAAAGCAGGGTGTGTCCGGCATTGTCTATGGGCGCAATGTCATACAGCACGCCAATCCTGCGGGGATGACAAAAGCGCTCATGGCTATTGTTCATGATGGGGCGGACGCTGTTTCGGCTTCACATTTTATTAACTCTTTGAATGCATGAGCATGAAGGTAAAGATAGGCATCATTGGGTGCGGACTGATGGGGCGCGAAGTGGCGAGCGCATTAAGCCGTTGGTTTGTCCTGGAAGATCACCCTTGCCACCCAGAATTGGTCGCTGTTTGTGATCCGGTAGCCAGCCGGCGAGATTGGTTCCGTCGAGTGCCAACGGTGAGATTATTCGCCGCCGACCATCATGAACTGCTGAATTCATCCGAAATTGATGTCGTTTACGTCGCTGTCCCGCATAACCTCCACGAAAAAATCTACCTTGATGTTTTAAATTCGGGGAAAGATTTATTTGCAGAAAAACCTTTCGGTGTTGATCTTAGAGCGGCAAAAAGTATTTCTTCTGAGGCAACGAGATTAAAGCGGTTTGTTCGTTGCAGTTCTGAATTTCCATTCTTACCGGGCGGGCAGCGCGCTTTCGAAATTGCCAGAGGCGGCGGCTTGGGCCGCTTATTGGAGGTGCGCGCTGGCTTTCTTCATAGCAGTGATCTAGATCCTAACAAGCCCGCGAACTGGAAGCGGCGGAATGAAACCTGTGGCGAAATCGGAGTCATGGGCGATTTAGGTATGCACGTGGTTCATATCCCCTTCCGCCTTGGTTGGAAGCCTAAAACTGTTTATGCCCAGTTGCAAAAATTTTATCCCCATCGTCCCGGTGGAGCGGGTGGAAACGTGATCTGTGATACCTGGGATAATGCCACTCTCCACACCGGGGTAGATGTTGATGGTCATGGGATCCCAATGAGGCTCGAGATGAAACGGCTTGCCCCGGGAGAAACAAATACCTGGTTCATTGAGATTCTTGGAACTGAGGGCGGGGTAAAATACAGCACCAAAGAGCCCAAGACACTCTGGACGTTTAAACGCGACAGGGAACAATGCTGGTTGCGCACCGACCTCGGTTTCAATGGACCCTTCACCACAATTACAGGTGGTATTTTCGAACCCGGCTTCCCCGATTGCTTCCTCCAGATGTGGGCCTCATTTTTAGCTGAGCGCTGCGGCAAGCTAGGAGGGCGATTCGGATGCGTGACTCCAGATGAAGCCACGATGAGTCATCAGCTTTTCGAATCGGCGCTAAAATCTCAAATTGAGAAAAATGCCATTCAAATTAACTGGATTTAGCAGGGTATAATAATTTCCATGAAGCGCAGTGTCATAAACGGTCTGGTCCGATCCGCTGAAAATTGTTTTCAGGAACACGGCTGGAGTCTTCCCCCAAAGCCGCGGTGGGACGTAACAGATTTTGGTCTCGGCGACTGGCAGCATTTTGGATTAGTTTTGGTCAACTTGGCAGAAGAGCAGGAATATTGTGAAAAAATAATGTATGCCAAGGAAAAGATGCAGACCCCCGCTCACTGTCATTGGAAAAAAAAAGAAGATATAATCTGCCGTTGGGGAAAATTAGCCGTGCAAGTTTGGGCTGGAATCCCTCATGAAAACCCTGGCAGCGATTTTATAATTTCCATCAATCATTCCCCGATGCCAATCATGTCGGGAAGAGTCGTCGAGTTGAACGCTGGCTCCCGAATCACCCTCCTGCCTGGAATGTTTCACGCGTTCTACCCCCTTTCTGAGGAATGTATTATTGGGGAAGTTTCCACAGCAAACGATGACCAAAACGACAATTTCTTTTTTAACCCGGAAGTGGGTCGTTATCCTGGCATTGAGGAGGACGAAGCTGCCTATGTTCCTCTTATAAGCGACAAAAGCTTTTAAGATGACACACCGTTCCGGCATTCTTGCGGGTGGAAATTGGATCGTGGATAAGCTAAAGCTAATTGACACCTATCCCCAACAAGATGCCCTGGCAAACATACTTGATGAAAAAATTGGAAATGGCGGCAGCCCGTTCAACATACTACTGGACTTGGCAAATTTAGGCGCAAAATTTCCTTTAGCGGCAGTCGGATTAATTGGAAATGATGCGGATGGACAATGGGTTGTTAATCAATGTGTTCAAAAAAACGTTAATACCGATCAATTAACCAAATCTTCATTGTCCCATACATCTTATACCTATGTGATGATGGCTCAAAAAACTGCGCGGCGAACTTTTTTTCATCAACGAGGTGTAAACGCCCTTCTGGACGACCCTCATTTTAACTTTGAGGCTAGTTCGGCTCGCATTTTTCATCTGGGATACTTGCTTTTGCTCGACCGATTAGATCAACCCGACAACGATTTTGGAACAGTAGCAGCCAGGGTGCTGCAGCGGGCAACGCTTGCAGGTTTAAAGACGAGTATTGATTTGGTTAGCGAAGACAGTGACCGATTCAAGAAAATTGTACTGCCCGCACTGCCCCATGTTGATTATTGTTTTCTTAACGAATTCGAAATTGAACGCACGACTGGAATTCTCGTGCGGCAAAATGATAAAATAGACCATGTTGCCTTGAAAGCTGCTGCCGAAATCCTTATTCAGGCAGGCGTCAGGGAATGGGTTGTAGTTCATTTTCCTGAAGGGGCTTGCGCGGTAGGCCGAAATGGACAGCTGCGAATGCAGGGCAGTCTTTGTGTGCCTCTGTCTAGAATTCGTGGAACGGTAGGTGCTGGCGATGCTTTTGCCGCCGGGGTGCTTTATGGTTTGCATGAAGGGTGCGATATGGAGTCCGCCCTTATTTACGGAGTTTGTGTGGCTGCTGCTTGTCTCTGTGAAGCCGGCTGTTCTGATGGCGTCCGCCCTCTCGAAGAATGCCTGATGCTAAAAAATGAGTTTGGCGTCCGTTCAGGTTTTTGAAACAAACATATATTGTATTTTTCTTTTCCCGGTTTCCCTTTTTTTAATACTTAATATTCGCTTAGATAAACAACGCTTTCAACGCCGACAAAGTCACGGAATCGTTCTTTGGCTAGCGCGAATCGGATTCTCACGCCGCAAATTGCAGGTAGATCACCTTCAGGTATTCCGCCTCCTTGAACCCGGCCGGATGATCCGGCGGATGCTGGAGGGTTTTCAGTTCCCTGAATTTTCGGCCTGATTTAAGGGCCGCGCGACGCACGGCGTCAAAAAAGTCCGCCGCCGGGACGTGGGCCGAGCAGGAACCGGCGACCAGGATTCCGTCCGGCGCCAGTTTGGCGATGCCCAGGGAGTTGAGTCGTTCGTAGGCGCGCACGGCGCCGTCGCGTTCAGTCGCGCGTTTGGCCAGCGAAGGGGGGTCCAGCACAATCAGATCAAACAGGGTGCCGCCGGTCGCGAGCCATTCGAAGGCATCCGCCTGCACCGTTTCATGGCGGCACGCCGCCACGCCCGGAAAATGTGTGTTCAGCGCAAAGTTCCGCTTTGCCGAGTCCAGCGCGTGCGCGCTGATATCGAGGTCGGTCACCGAGAGGGCGCCGCCGCGGGCAGCATAGACCGAGAACCCCCCGGAGAAACTGAACGCATTGAGCATTCGCCGCCCGCGCGCCAGGGATTCCACTTCGCGCCGGTTCACGCGCTGATCCAGGAAAAAACCGGTCTTTTGTCCCTGCAACACTTCGGCCTCAAAGCGCACGCGGTTCTCCAGGAAAACGACGGGTCCGGACGGGGGCTCGCCCAAAAGAATCTGGCCATCGCGCCGCTGAAATGATTTTTCCGCCACCGCCCGGATGTTCCGGCTCAGTCGCAGGACGATTCGGTCTGCCGGGATTTTCTCCCGGAACAGGGCCGTGATCTCCGCGAGTCGGGGGAGCCAGGCTGCCGTGTAGATTTTCAGAACGAGCGTGGTGTCGTAGCGGTCCAGCACCAGCCCGGGCCAGCCATCGCTCTCGCCGTGGATTAGCCGGTAGCCCGTGGTGCCGGCATCAAATGCCTCCCGGCGACGGTCGAGCGCCTGCTCGAGGCGCGTCTGCCACCAGGCCGCATCGATGGTGGCGGGCTTGCCCGCGTGCAGGATGCGGACGCGGATCGGCGAATCGGGGTCGAACAATCCCACGGCCAGGAATTTGTCTTTGCGGTCGAAGATCACGGCGAGTTCGCCCGCCCGCCCGGCCCGGTTCAATTCGTGGATGCTGTCGGCGAACAGCCATGGATGGCCGCCGCGCACAATCGATTCTGCGGCGGCGGTGATGCGCAGGCGCAGGCGGGTGACCGCCGGGGGATTCGCCGCGGGCGGATTCATTATTCCAGCCCGCAGTTTTTACGGGCGCGCTTCAAAACGGGCTGCGCAACGGCGCGGGCTTTGGCGGCGCCCGCGGCGAGCACGCCGTGGACGTAATCCAAGTTGCCCGCCAGCTCCGCACGCTTCTTCCGCGCATCGGAAAAATGCTCCCAGTAGTGCTCGAACAGCCCCTTCTTCAGATCGCCGTACCCGAGTCCTCCGGCGCGCAGGCGGGTTTCGAAATCCAGGCAGACGTCCGCAGGCGCCACGAGTTTTAGAAGTTGGATGGCCAGGTTTTGGTCGGCATCCGGCTTGGGTTCCTCGGGCGTGCGCGAGTCCATCCGGATCCCCATGACCTTTTTCCGAAGCAGCTTTTCCTCGCCGAAAATCTCCAGCGTGTTGCCGTAGCTCTTGCTCATCTTCTCGCCGTCCAGGCCGGGCACCTTGGCCGTCTCCCCCCGAATCTGCGGCTCAGGAATCACAAAGGTCGGGCCGTACTGCTCGTTGAATTTGATGGCGATATCGCGCGTCACTTCCACGTGCTGCTTCTGGTCCTGACCGACTGGGACGATATGGGAATCGTAGATGAGGATGTCGGCCGCCATCAGCACTGGGTAGGCGAAGAGCCCGTGGTTCACCGGCAGCCCCTTGGCGGACTTGTCTTTGAAGGAATGGCACTTCTCCAGCAGGCTCATGGGCGTGAGCGATGAGAGAATCCAGGCCAGCTCGGTGACTTCGGGGACGTCGGACTGCCGGAAAAAGACCGACTTCTGGGGGTCGAGGCCGCAGGCGAGGAAATCCAGCGCCACGTCCAGGGTGTTCCTGCGGCGCGCGTCGGCGTCAAACAGCGAGGTCATGGAGTGATAATCCGCGATGAAATAAAAAGCCTCGCCTCGGGCCTGCAATTCGATGGCGGGGCGCATCATCCCGAAATAGTTTCCCAGGTGCAGCGCGCCGCTGGGCTGGATGCCGGATAGGATTCGCATGGGAACAGGCTAATAGATAATCCTCTGGGAGCCAACCTTGAACCGTCTCACCGTCGTCTAGGTCTCTATCGTCCAGGTTGCGTTCTGATTTGCGTCTTGCAAACGGGGTGTATTATCGTTTCAATGTTCTATCGCGGTTGGCTGAGTAGCTCAGTTGGTAGAGCAGAGGACTGAAAATCCTTGTGTCGGCGGTTCAATTCCGCCCTCAGCCACCACGTTTCAAATACCCTCACAGCTTTTAATTCTCTGTTGCTTCCCTCTGACGAGTCTGAAAGGCAGAATGAAATCATTATCTGCTATCGCCTGATTGCAGATCCTTTTATTTTCTTAAAAAGACATTGGCGGTACCGAGGCGTTTCGTCCTTCTGGGCGGGCCTTGAGTTTGTAAGCAAAAAAACTGGGAGCCGGAGGGCGGCTCCCGGTGGGGAAGGGGGGGGCTGGATCAGAACGACCAGTTGACGATGGGAAAACCGGTCGCGAGTTTGTCCGGGAATTCCTTGAACCAGGGATTATTTAAAGCAATGTTCGCGAGGCCGATCTGCACGCCGTGCAGGTTTTCAGCGTAATTCACCAGCCCCACTTGGAGGCCGTGAAATTCCTGGGCGGAGTTAAAAATCCAGGCGGATTGCAATCCCGTGAACGTGCCCTTGGACAGGTTGACCAAGGGAAGATAAAAGCCCCCCTGCCACCCCACAAAGCTGACCCCGCTGTAGTTGACCAATCCCCACGAGACGCCGGTGTAGGAATCGGCATAGTTAAAAATGCCCCAGCTGAAGCCGGCGCTGTCGCCGGTGCTGCCGTTGACGAGGCCCAGGGCGGCGCCCTGTTGCGGGTTTTCACCCCAGAGACTCAAGGACAAGCCGCGGATTTCAGCGGTCTTGGAATGAAGGGCGATTTCCGGGGTCAGCGAAGCCTGGAAGGGGTGCGACTCCTGGGCCGATGCCGCAGCAACGCAGAAGCAGAGGAAGGCGAAAGAGAGAGTTTTTTTCATAAAAAAGATGTGTGAAGAGGATGGCGTTTTCAGGAGCAGAAACGCAAGCGCTGTCGGCGAAAATGTCGGCAAAAAAACCGGGAGCCGGCGAGCGGCTCCCGGTGGGAAAGGGGGGCTGGATTAGAACGACCAGTTGACGATGGGGAAACCGGTCGCGAGTTTGTCCGGGAATTCCTTGAACCAGGGATTGTTCCGGGCAATGTTGGCGAAGCCGATTTGCACGCCGTGCAGGTTTTCGGCGTAGTTCACGAAGCCCATTTGCAGGCCCGTGCATTTGCCGGTCGAATAGTTCACCAGCCCCGCCTGCCAGCCTAGGAAGTCGGTCTTGCTCAGGTTCACCATGGACCATTGGACGCCCTTGTACGAATCCGCGTAATTGACAAAGAACGCCCAGCTGAACCCGCTGCTCTCGCCAGTGCTGCCGTTGACAAAGCCGAAGTTAAAGCTGTGCTGCGGGTTTTCGCCCCAGACATCCAGCGCGATGCCGCGGATTTCAGTGGTCTTGGGTTGGACGGCGATGTCCGGGGTCAGCGAGGCCTGGAAGAACGGGGCGTCTTCCGCCTTTAAGCCGACGGTGCCAAGGACGAGAACTGCGAGGAGGAGTGTTTTTTTCATGGTTTTATTGATGGTTAAGGTGGACCGACTCCGACACGCCCACCCTAATCTTAAAAAATGCCGGTGCAACAAGAAAAAAACCGGCGGCCCATGACAGGTCGCCGGTTTTTTAGGATTCCAGAATTATTTGCTCTTCTTCAGCGCCGTGAGCCCGGCGTAGACGGCGTTCTTGCCGAGTAGCTGTTCGATGCGCAGGAGCTGGTTGTATTTGGCGGTGCGGTCCGTGCGGCTCAGGGAGCCGGTCTTGATCTGGCCGCAGTTGGTTGCCACCGCGATATCGGCAATGGTGGCGTCCTCGGTCTCGCCGGAGCGGTGGGAGAGGACGGCGGTGTAGCCGCTGTTTTGCGCCAGCGAAACGGCGTCGAGCGTCTCGGTGAGCGAGCCGATCTGGTTTACCTTCACCAAAATGGAATTGGCGGTGCCGGTATCGATGCCCTTCTGCAGGAACTTCACATTGGTCACGAACAGGTCGTCGCCGACCAGCTGGACTTTGTCGCCGAGTTTGTCGGTCAGCTTTTTCCAGGTCGCCCAGTCGCCCTCGGCGCAGCCGTCTTCGATGGAGACAATCGGGTACTTGGCGCAGAGTTTGGCGTAGAAGTCGACCATCTCGTCGCCGGAGAGCTTTTTGCCGCTGCTCTTCTTGAAAACGTAGTTGGCATTGCCGGTGTAGAACTCGGAGGCGGCCACGTCCAGGGCGAGGTAGATCTGTTTGCCCGCTTTGTAGCCGGCGTCCTTAACGGCCTGGAGGATGACTTCGATGGCCGCTTCCGTGCTGTCGAGTTTCGGGGCAAAGCCGCCCTCGTCGCCGACGGCGGTGCTCAGGCCCTTCTTTTTCAGCACGCTCTTGAGGGCGTGGAAGACTTCGGTGATGGCCTGCAGGCTCTCGCTGAAGGTGCTGAAGCCGTGGGGCTGGATCATGAATTCCTGGAAGTCAATCGGGGCATCCGAGTGGGCGCCGCCATTAATGACGTTGGCCATGGGGACGGGCAGGACCTTGGCGTTGGGTCCGCCGATGTATTTGAACAGCGGCTGGTTGAGCGCTGCGGCCGCCGCTTTGGCGTTGGCCAGAGAGACGGCGAGGATGGCGTTGGCGCCGAGCTTGGACTTGGTTTCCGTGCCGTCAATTTTGAGCATGGTGGCGTCCACGGTCAGCTGGTCGCAGGCGTCCAGGCCGATGAGCTTGGGGGCGATGAGGGCGCCGACATTTTTGACGGCCTTCTGGACGCCCTTGCCGAGGTAGCGGGACTTGTCCCCGTCGCGGAGTTCGATGGCCTCGTGTTCACCGGTGCTGGCGCCCGAGGGCACCGCTGCGCGACCGACCGTGCCGCAGCACAGGGTCACGTCCACTTCCACCGTCGGGTTTCCGCGGGAGTCCAAAATCTCACGCGCCTGGATGCTTTGAATGTTTGTCATAAAATTGAATATTACCGGTGCAAAACGAGCACAGATGATAAAAGCCATGCGTGGCGAGTCAAGGATGGGTTGCGGCTGAATGTGTTTGCCATCCGCCGTTTTCAGAGGGCGGATTCATCCCTAAAGGCAGCGGGCAGATGAAACGGCTGAGGCGATTCGGTGGATTGCCGGTGCATGGTTCGGGGGCGTGATGATTCAGGCGGGCTGGGCTGGATTGTACTGGTGGTTGGATTGCGATCGCGGGTTATGGACTCCGACTCATGAACCGAGTCGTTATCAAATTCACGTTGCCTCAGGCTCCCGTTTGAAATAAGTTGGCAGCTGTCTTTGTATGAAAATCTTTATTGATGGGAAATATTTTGATGAACGGACCGCCAAGGTTTCCGTGTTCGACCACGGTCTGCTTTACGGCGACGGTATTTTTGAGGGCATCCGTATTTACAACGGCCGCGTCTTCAAGCTGAGGGAGCACATTGACCGGCTGTTTTATTCGGCCAAGGCGATCCTGCTTGAGATTCCCATGACGCGGGCGGCGCTGATCAAGGCGACGGTGGAAACGTGCCGGAAAAACAAGCTCCGCGCCGGGTACATCCGCCTGATTGTGACGCGGGGTCGGGGCACGCTGGGCCTGAACCCGCGCAGCTGCAAGAACCCGTCGGTCATCATCATCGCCGACAAGATCCAGGTTTATCCGCAGGGTTTGTACGCGCGCGGGATGGAGATTGTGACGGTGCCGACCGTGCGCAACCTGCACAGCGCGGTGAATCCGGCCATCAAGTCGCTGAATTACCTAAACAACATCCTGGCCAAGATCGAGGCGAACAATGCGGGCGTGGAGGAGGCGGTGATGCTCAACGCGGAGGGATTCGTGGCCGAGTGCACGGCGGACAATCTGTTCATCATTAAGAACGGCGAGGTGTTCACGCCGCCGAACTCAGCGGGCGCGCTATACGGCATCACCCGCCAGACGGTGATCGATCTGGCGCACGCTGCCGGCTTGAAGGTTTCGGAGCCGAACCTCACGCGCTATGATCTGTTCAATTCGGACGAGTGTTTTCTGACCGGCACGGGCGCCGAGATCATGCCGGTGGTGAAGATCGACGGGCGCGTGATCGGAAACGGCAAGCCGGGGAAACTCACGCGCGCGCTGGTTGAGAAATACCACGGGTTGACGAAGGTCACCGGCGAGCCGATATACAGTTAGGATTTCGGGTCCGCACCAGATTTTATGCAATGTTCCGTCTGCAAAGAAAAACCGGCGACTGTCTTTCTCACTCATATTGAGAATGATAAGATGCACAAAGTGAACCTGTGCGAGGACTGCGCCAAGACCAAGGGGGTGGACAATCCCACCACCTTCTCGCTGGCGGATGCGGATTTGTTGCTGGGGCTGGGGGCGTCGCAGGAAATCACGCAGACCCCGGGCGGGACAGATTTGAAATGTACGCGCTGCGGTTTTTCGCAGGCGGATTTTAAAAAAACGGGGCGTCTGGGTTGCCCAGAATGTTATCAGGTTTTTGCCGGGGGGCTGGAAGGTCTGCTCAAGACGATGCACAAGGGAACCCGGCACACCGGCAAGGCGCCGGAAGCGCTCCGTCAGCTGCGTGATACGACCGAACGTCTCAAGTCGCTTCAGAAGAAGCTGGCCAAGGCCATTGAATCAGAGGATTTCGAGCAGGCCGCGCAGCTGCGGGATGAACTAAAGCTGCTGAACGAGTCTCCGCCTCCCCGGGTCAAGTCCGCGCCATCAACGGCAACCGATTTATAGCCCCCGTTATTTCCGGGTTAGCCTTTAAAAATCCGAAAATTTTTCTCACTCAATTGGACGATAAAACACCATGGACATCCACGAATTTTTGATCACGCCGGCAGAGGCAGCCCGGCTCAGCGGCCCGCATGACCGCATCGTGATGTCCAGCCGGGTGCGGCTGGCTCGCAATCTCAAGGGCGCCGCGTTTCCTGGCTGGGCCAAAAAGCCCGAGCGCATCAAGGTGCTGGAGACGGTCCGACCCGCCGTGGAAAGCCTGACGGAAATGAAGGGCGCCTTTTCCGAGGTGATGGACAATCTGGGCCCGCTTGACAAGCAGATCCTGGTCGAGCGCCATCTCATTAGCCGTGAGCACGCCGCCAAAAGTTCCGGCAGCGGTTTGGTTCTCAACCGGGAGGAGACCTTCTGCGTGCTCATCAACGAGGAAGATCACCTGCGGATGCAGGCGTTGCGGCCGGGATTGCAGCTGCGCCAGGCTTGGAGCGCGATTGACCGACTGGATTCCGCCCTGGAAAAGAAGCTGGAATACGCCTTCAGCAACGAGCTGGGCTATCTGACGGCCTGCCCGACGAATTTGGGCACCGGTATCCGTGTCAGCGCCATGCTGCATCTGCCGGGGCTGGTGCTGGCCGAGCAAATTAACCCCATCATTCAGTCCGTCAATAAGCTCGGCCTGGCGGTGCGCGGGCTTTACGGCGAAGGCACCGAGGCGCTGGGCAACGTGTTCCAGGTTTCCAACCAGATGACCTTGGGCGAAAGCGAGACCACCATCGTGGAGCGGCTGGACAAGGTGCTGCTGCAGATCATCGAGCATGAGGAGAATGCTCGGCAGAGCTTGTTGGAGAAAAAGACCAAATCGGTTTATAACCACATCGGGCGCGCCTACGGGATTCTGGCCAATGCCCACAGTATTTCCTCCAAGGAGACCATGAACCTGCTGTCGCTGATGCGGCTGGGCGTGGAATTGGGGCTATTTCCGGAGGTGGAGCGGCCGCTGGTGGATGAGCTATTCATCCTCACGCAGCCGGCTCATTTGCAAAAGCAGTTCTCCGACAAGCTGTCCGCCGAGGAGCGCGATCTGCTGCGTTCGGACATGGTGCGCGACCGCCTGAAAAATGTCAGCCGCCCCAGCGTGAAACCCTCGAAGCCCGGGAATTGAGCTAGCGTGACGGGGCGGAGCACCTATTTATGTCGTCGTATTTTTTGGCGGCGCCCCCTTATTCAAACGCATTGGACAAACGATTCGATTCGTAGCATCCTTTTCTTACTATGAGCGATGAATCCATGAGCAATTTCACCCCGCGCGCGCAGCAGGTGCTCGCGCTGGCGCGCAAGGAGGCCGACCGTTTCAATCACAATTTCCTCGGCACAGAGCATCTGTTGCTGGGCCTGATCAAGCTGGGGCAGGGCGTGGCGGTCAACGTCATCCAGAAGATGGGGCTCGATCTGGAAACCGTCCGCATGGAAGTCGAGAAACAGGTCGGCACTGGCCCCGACCAGAAGATGATGGGCAATATTCCCTACACGCCGCGCGTTAAAAAAGTCCTCGCCCTCGCCTCCAAGGAAGCCAAGGCCCTCAATCATACCTACGTCGGCACAGAGCACATCCTGCTGGGCTTGCTGCGGGAGGGCGACGGTGTGGCGGCCAAGGTCCTAAAAAATCTCGAGGTGGACATCGAGCAATGCCGCCAGGAGATTCTGAAGGAGCTGGACCCGAATTTTGCCGGCGAGGAATCATCCGTCCCCACGGAAGAGGCGGCGGCGGGTGACAAGGCGGCGGCCGGTCCGGATAAAAAAGGCGACGTTAAAACCCCGGCGCTGAAGGCTTTTGGTCGCGATCTCACGGAAATTGCGCGCAAGGGTGAGATGGACCCGGTCATTGGGCGCAAGAATGAGATCGAGCGAGTCATTCAGATTCTCTGTCGTCGTTCGAAGAATAATCCGGTGCTGCTGGGCGAGGCGGGCGTCGGCAAGACGGCCATCGTGGAAGGGCTCGCCCAGGAAATCGCGGCGGGCAACGTGCCAGAGATTTTGCGGAGCAAGCGGGTCGTCACCCTGGACCTTGCCTTGATGGTGGCCGGCACAAAATACCGCGGCCAGTTTGAGGAGCGCATCAAGGCGGTCATGGACGAAATCCGCCGCGCCAAGAACGTCATCCTCTTCATCGACGAGCTGCACACCATCGTCGGCGCAGGCTCGGCCGAGGGCACCATGGACGCATCCAATATCATCAAGCCGGCGCTTTCCCGTGGCGAGATGCAATGCGTGGGAGCCACCACGCTCAACGAATACCGCAAATACATCGAGAAAGACGCCGCGCTCGAGCGCCGGTTCCAGTCCGTCAAGGTGGAGGCGCCCTCCATCGAGGACGCCATCACCATCCTCAAGGGAGTCCGCCATAAATACGAAGAGCATCACAAGGCTGAATTTACGGACAAAGCCGTCGAGGCGTCCGTCAAGCTATCCGACCGCTACATCACTGACCGGTTTTTGCCGGACAAGGCGATTGACGTCTTAGACGAGGCAGGTTCGCGGGCGCGCATCAGCACCATGACCCGTCCGCCGGAGAGCAAGGTGCTTGAGGCCGATGTCGAGGAGATTCGGCTCCAGAAGGAAAAGGCTATCAAAGACCAGGATTTTGAGGGGGCGGCCCGGATGCGCGACCAGGAAAAGCAGGCGAAGGAAAAACTGGAGACGCTGCTGCTGGAATGGCGCAAGGCGGGCGAGGAGAAACGTATCGTCGTGGACGAAGACGACATTTTACACATTGTCGCAAAATGGACGGGCATTCCGCTCAAGCGCATGGGCCAGGATGAGGCCCAGCGGCTGCTTACGGTGGAGACCGAGATGGAGAAAATCGTGGTCGGCCAGCGCGAGGGGGTTTCGGCCCTGTGCAAGGCACTGCGCCGGTCGCGGGCGGATCTCAAGGATCCCAAGCGCCCGATTGGAACTTTTCTGCTGCTGGGTCCGACCGGGGTCGGGAAAACCCTGCTGGCCAAGACGCTGGCTGAACAGATGTTCGGCGATGCCAAATCGCTCATTCATTTGGATATGAGCGAGTACATGGAGAAATTCAATGTCTCGCGGCTGATCGGTTCGCCCCCCGGCTACGTCGGCTATGAGGAGGGCGGTCAGCTCACGGAAAAGGTCCGGCGCAATCCCTATTCAGTGGTCCTATTTGACGAGATCGAAAAAGCGCATCCGGATGTTTGGAACCTGCTGTTACAGATACTGGAGGACGGCAAGCTCACCGATAATACGGGTCGTGTGGTCAATTTCCGAAACACCATCATCCTGATGACGTCCAATGTCGGATCGGACACCATCAAGAAGCAGTCCACGCTCGGCTTCTCCCCTATCACGGACGAGAGCACTTACGAAAAGATGCGCGAGCGGATCCTAGACGAGGCCAAGCGGACATTCCGTCCGGAATTCCTCAACCGTCTGGACG
>Ga0114971_10001829_pt1 | contig 14496 bp, 11 predicted proteins | sample M_140625_MF_Meta_FD_87320 | JGI IMG/M metagenome (GOLD analysis project Ga0114971, IMG submission 87320) | Freshwater microbial communities from Lake Montjoie, Canada to study carbon cycling - M_140625_MF_MetaG | ecosystem: Environmental > Aquatic > Freshwater > Lake | place: Lake Montjoie... | reverse complement strand
CTAAACGATTGCTGGTTTACAAAACGAAAACCAAATCTTATTTGCGATTGGTTGTCCCACTGCGGATTGGTGAGTGTTGCTAAAGTCCAGTTTGGAGAATTGTAATAGGACCCAGTTTGAAGGCTCCACGTTAAACCTCCGTTCAGACTGTAATAAACTTCTCCATAATTGGAAACAGACCCACTGCACAGCCAATAAAATGAAAAAGAAACTCCCGTTTGTCCGAGGGTAGAAACATCCTGGGTCATCTTCGCAAAATAGTTCTCATCGAGGTTACAAAGCAGTCCACCATCACTAGCTTGGAATGAAGTACAACTCACTCCGCTATTTAAGGCGTCAGTGCTTGAGATATGCATGTATCCGCTGTTTGGCGACCCGGTAATGATTGCGGGTTGACTGCTGGTTGGAGGAATGGTGACATCGAAACCTATACATGATTCAGTAAATGTTCCGCCCGCATAGGTTGAATTCACGAGCCATTGGTTATATCCGCCAACAGCAGAATTAACATCTGGAGTATTAATCAGAAAATTGCCTAATCCACTGTTGAAGTTTTCTGAGAATAAAACTGTTTGAGAAAAGCAATTCAGTGAAAACGAAATTGAAATAATTAGAAGTAAATTTTTCATAGTCGTTAAAGATAAAAAAAAATGCCGACATTTCGTCGGCATAATTTCGCGGAAAGGGGGGGATTCGAACCCCCGGTACAGTTTCCCGTACGACAGTTTAGCAAACTGTTGGTTTCAGCCACTCACCCACCTTTCCTAACGGCTGATCCTCTTTTACGAGGATTGCAAATGTAAACCGACATTCCTATATTTCAAATTTTTTTTCTATGCCTTCCCGAAGCGCTCTTTCAACATAGCATACAGCATATGCGTAGGCAATCCCATCACATTGAAATAACTTCCTTCCAATTTCGCTATTCCAACTAAACCAATGAAATCCTGCGCGCCATAACTTCCCGCTTTATCGAAGGGCTTGTAATTTTCAATATAATGTTGAAGCTCGTGTTCATTCAATGTTGCAAAGGTTACTTTCGTGCAATCGGTAAACGAATGTTTCCATGTGGAAGTGGAGATGCACACACCCGTGTATACTTCATGACTTCTACCACTCAATTGCTTCAGCATGCTTAACGCTTCTTCTTTGTCTGCTGGTTTATTCAATAGTTTTCCTTCCACATGAACAACAGTGTCTGCGGTAATCACTATCTCATTCGCTTCAGCAATTTCCATCAATGCCTCCGCTTTCCGTTCAGCTAAACGCTGCGCAACTTCAGTCAATGGCCAAGAGGGATCAATGCTTTCGTCTACATCTGAAACACGGACTTCAAACTTTAGGCCCAAGCCAGTTAACAATTCTTTCCTTCTCGGAGAGCCCGATCCCAAGACTAACTTGCAGTTGTTCATCAACGGTAATAATTCTTCCATGACTACAAATTTACATCGTAAATTTGCGCGCATGCATCAATTAGTTCTTATCCTCGACTTCGGTTCGCAAGTCACTCAACTCATTGCACGTCGCTTGCGTGAGCACAACGTTTACTGTGAGATAAAACCTTGGAATAAGGTGACTTCCATTCCTGAAAATTGTGTTGGAGTAATTTTATCGGGAAGTCCATTCAGCGTTCATCAAGAAGGCGCTCCGCTACCTGCGGTTTTCGATATAAATCCGAATTTACCCATGTTGGGAATTTGCTACGGCGCCCAGCTGATGGCACAATTGAACGGAGGAAAAGTAGAACGCAGCACCCACCGTGAATACGGACGTGCGAACCTGATAAGTCATCAAGCCAGTCATGTTTTATTTCAAGGCATTCCAGATAATTCACAAGTGTGGATGTCGCACGGAGATACCATTACGGGTTTAGGCGATAACATGGAAATTATCTGCAGCACAGAGAATGTAAAAGTTGCGGGATACGCCTTCAAAGACAGACCTGTTTTTGGAGTGCAATTTCATCCGGAAGTTTTCCATTCCACCGACGGTGGAACCATGTTGAAGAATTTCGTGGTGAATGTATGCGGATGCAAACAAGACTGGACGCCTGCTTCTTTCGCAGACGAAACCATTGCCGATCTGAAAGTTAAATTAGGTAACGACAAAGTAATTCTCGGTCTAAGCGGCGGCGTTGACAGCAGCGTTGCTGCAGTGCTTATTCACAAAGCCATTGGACCAAACCTCCATTGCATCTTCGTGAATAACGGGTTGCTTCGCAAAGACGAATACGAAAGCGTTCTCCAGAGCTACACACATTTAGGGCTAAACGTAAAGGGTGTCGACGCAAGTCAATTGTTCTACGACGCGCTCAAAGGTCTTTCAGATCCTGAAGCGAAGAGAAAAGCTATCGGCAAAACATTCATCGATGTATTCGATGAAGAAAGCAAATTAATCGAAGGCGCGAAATGGCTTGGGCAAGGCACCATCTATCCAGATGTGATCGAATCGGTTTCCGTTTCCGGAGGTCCTTCAGCAACGATTAAAAGTCACCACAACGTTGGCGGTCTACCCGATTACATGAAGCTTTCGTTGGTTGAACCGCTTCGCTTGTTGTTCAAAGACGAAGTTCGAAGAGTAGGGCGCGAACTCGAAATTCCAAATGCAATATTGTCGCGTCATCCATTCCCAGGTCCAGGCTTAGGCATTCGAATTTTAGGAGACATCACTCCCGAAAAAGTACGCGTATTGCAAGAAGTAGACGCCGTTTGGATCAACGGTTTGAAAGAAGCGAATCTCTACGATTCAGTGTGGCAAGCCGGCGCAATCCTCTTGCCTGTCCAGAGTGTAGGCGTTATGGGCGACGAGCGAACGTATGAGAATGCAGTAGCCTTGCGCGCTGTTACAAGCACCGACGGAATGACGGCCGACTGGGCACATTTGCCTTACGAGTTCTTAGCCAAAGTAAGTAACGACATCATCAATAAAGTGAAAGGAGTGAACCGCGTGGTGTATGACATCAGCAGCAAACCTCCAGCAACAATAGAATGGGAATAAAATTTGTTACCTTTAATTCAATGAAAATAATAGGGTTCATTTTTCTCTTAGTATTTTTTGGTGCCTCGGCTTCTGCACAGCATTGTTCCAACTACCATGTTGTGTCTGCCGGAGAGACGCTTTATAGCATTTCGCGGAAATACGGACTGACCATTGCTGAAATCCAAACGTTGAATCCTGGTTTGGTTACAACCGTGAAATTGGGTGAACATTTGTGCCTTCCAAATTCGGTGAAGCCTATTCAATCCGAAGTTGTTGAAACAGCCCCTGTCTCTCCAATCCCAACGCCAGTTTCAACGTCCGAGATAAGTACAGAAGCTAAAGTCACTCAATCTCCACTGAAAAAAGAGGCGTACGCCATTGCATTGCTATTGCCATTTTCAACATATAAAATGGATTCAGATTCATTGGACGAGCGTTCAGTGAAACTGCGCAATGTCGCCGTGAATATGTACCGTGGAGCAATGATGGCTCAACAGGAATTGCAAGATCGAAATGTGAACGCTAAAATATATTTGTTCGATGTTGGAAATAGCGTAGAATCTGGAAAGCGCGCTGTTGAACGTTGCGAAGAAGTGAGCGCAGATGTTGTTGTTGGACCCTTATTCAAAGATCCCATTCAAGAAGTAGCGAAATGGGTGGCAACGCGAAATTCGCATCTGGTTATTCCGGTTAAAATGAGCAATAAGATTTTATTGTTAACCGACAATATGAGCAAGGCATATCCAGGCAATAATTCGCAGTGGTATTATCTCGCAGGATTCGCTCAGCAAGAGTTTCCGAATTCAATTATTGTTGGTGCTTACGCCAAAGGAAAAGACGATTTTTCAAGCGAAGCGGCTAGGAGTGGATTCCTTTCGCAGGGCGGTGATTCATTGAAGGTGTTTGACATTTCACAAAATTGCGTGTCGCTTTATAATTTCATTAAAGAGTCGAACAGAAACGTAGTGGTGCTAGACATGACCACCGACGAGAAAACGGGAACTGGACTCACAACAGCGCTTACAGGACTTAACGTGAATTTCGTTGGTGGTGAATCGAATGTAAGTGACGGCAGAGTGGGAGAAGGAAAGAAGAACGTGAGTACACGCGGAATTTTGCTCGATTATTACAACTTAGATAATCTGAAATGGATTGCGGCTTATCGCAAAGAGTTTCAGTCTGAACCCGATGAGTTCTCTGCAATCATGCATGACATCGTCTTGTATTACGGGACAGGGTTACAACTTTTCGGAAGTGATGTTGGAAAGCATTTGAATGAAATTGATCAAACCGGATTAATTGCCTTGGGCTTTGAGTTTTTTAAAACAGGTCCAGAATCTGGATATGAAAATGCATTCGTGAATGTGGTTCAAAAAATGAATGGACGATGGGGATTGAAGAACAACTTGAAATAAGTTTAACGCCTTTTCAGAAGAAAGTCGTTAACGATTTATTGGAAATTCAAGACAGCATTTGCGCAGCTTTAGAAACCTTCGACGGTTCAGATTTTCTCGAAGATTTATGGAAACACGCAGGAGGTGGTGGCGGAAGAACGCGTGTTCTTAACGGTTCATTAATTGAAAAGGGAGGCGTAAATTTCTCGGCAGTAACGGGACCAGTTCCACCCATGATGAAAGACCGGATGCACCCTGACGCAAAGACTTTTTTCGCAACTGGAGTGTCATTGGTTATTCATCCGTTTTCACCCAAAATTCCAATCGTACACATGAACGTACGCTACTTCGAAAGTGATGCGGGAGACCAATGGATAGGCGGTGGAATTGATTTAACTCCGATTTATATCGATCAAGATCAAAGCAATTTTTTTCATAGTGAATTGAAAAAAGTTTGTGAAGCTCACGACATGTATCACGAAGAGTTTAAGTTGTGGGCCGACAAGTATTTCTTCATTCCACATAGAAACGAAACGCGCGGGGTAGGTGGAATTTTTTACGATTACCAAAAACCTTCCGAAGAGAAATCAATGGAAGCACTTTGGGAATTTAACAATGCCGTGGGTCACACCTTCAACAAGGCTTATTTACCGATTGTTGAAGCTAATATGGATCTCGAGTATACCGAACAGCAGAAGCAATGGCAATTGCTTCGCAGAGGGCGTTATGTTGAATTTAATTTGGTTTGCGACAAAGGAACACTCTTCGGACTTCAAACCGGAGGAAGAACTGAAAGTATTCTCATGAGCCTACCGAAATTCGCATCCTGGGAATACGACTTCCAAGTCGAACCCAATTCACCAGAAGAGAAAACGCTAAACATCTTACGTTCTAAAATCGCGTAGCGTCATCCGCTTGCGGTCATCAATCGGAGATTGTCATCACAACGTGTTGTGTCATCGGCTTCGCCGTAATCACAACGTGTTGTGTAATCGCTTACAAGCGATTGTCCACCATCTTCACACCCGGGAATCCCGCTTGATTGAACTTGAAGTCACCTTCGCTAATTGCAGGATTCGCTTTGAAGTTTTTAATCTTATAGGTAACGTTTGCGTTCTCTCGAGTCACAACATTCACCTTCACCAATTCCATTTTCGCTTTGTCTACGAAGAGCGTTACGGTGTGGAATGATTTTGATTTTGGGTTTATCGGATACAATGCAATTTCGTAACAAGCAACACCGTCAATAGTGGCGTTTGTGTTTTTCATTTCGTGTTTGAAGTCTTTGTTCCAAATGGTGTACATCTCAGAAGGGTCGAATCCGCCGTCTTTCACATCGGCTAGATTGTCGATGGAACATGAATTCGATTTTTTGTTGTAGGTCCAAACAGTTGCCCCATCGCAATAAACAGAATAGTCTGGAAGGGCGAGTTGGTATTTTTTTCCTTTTACTTTAACAGTGCCGCTTTGCTTGGTCACTTTTCCAGTTTTTGGATTGCTTAATTCAGAACTGAAGTCTGACGATGTGGTTGCCCACGTTTTGGCTTTGGTAGAAATTTTATCTAAGATTTCTTTAGAGGTCTGAGCTTGAAGAGAGAACGTCGCTAAAAGTGCGAACGCTAAAAATAGATTTTTCATTTTGTTTTTTTATTAATCACGCAGGTTTTTCAAGAACTGTTCCAAAGCTATCTCGTCCGGTATTAAAACCTTCCGAGCCTTACTTCCTTCAAAGGGTCCTATAAGTCCTGCAGCCTCCAATTGGTCTATCAATCGGCCTGCTCTGTTATAACCCAATTTCAGCTTGCGTTGAAGAAGAGAGGCTGATCCTTGTTGACTTAACACAATGACCTTCGCTGCTTCTTCGAACAATGAATCGCGTTCCGAGTTGTCAAAATTACCTAATTCCATTGAATTTTCATCAGCAACTTCAGGAAGATGAAAGGCGTGTGCGTAACCTTGCTGACTTCCAATGAATTCAGTTATGGCCTGAACCTCGGGTGTGTCAACGAATCCACATTGCAAGCGAATGAGCTCATTTCCTGTGCTGAGCAATAAATCTCCGCGTCCAATCAATTGATCTGCGCCTCCCGCATCGAGGATGGTCCGCGAATCTATCTTAGACGTCACACGGAACGCCATTCGTGCGGGGAAGTTGGCTTTGATGGTTCCGGTAATAATATTTACGGAAGGACGCTGTGTGGCAATAATTAAGTGAATACCAATAGCACGAGCCAATTGCGCCAAGCGGGCGATGGGCGTTTCCACCTCGCGACCAGCGGTCATGATCAAATCGGCGAACTCATCCACTACCAATACAATGTAAGGAAGGTAGCGGTGACCGTTGTTCGGATTTAATTTTCTTGAAATGAATTTCGCGTTGTATTCCTTAATAGTACGACACTCTGCTGTTTTCAGAAGTTCATATCGCTCATCCATTTCAACACACAGCGAATTCAAGGTCTTCACGGCTTTGCTCGTATCTGTTATAATAGCTTCAGCTTCGTCAGGAAGTTTTGCTAAGAAGTGTCTTTCAATTTTATTGAAAAGCGTAAGCTCTACTTTCTTCGGGTCAACAAGTACGAACTTCACTTGTGAAGGGTGCTTGCGATAAAGCAACGAAATCAAGATAGCATTCAATCCAACAGACTTACCTTGTCCAGTAGCACCGGCCATAAGTAAGTGAGGCATCTTCGTTAAATCGGTCACGAAGATTTCGTTCGAAATGGTTTTTCCTAACACCAACGGAAGCTCCATGTCGGCATTTTGAAACTTATCGCTAGCAATTAACGAGCGCATAGAAACCACGTCGGGTTTGCTGTTCGGAACTTCAATACCTATTGTTCCTTTTCCAGGAATAGGGGCTATGATACGAATGCCCAATGCTGCAAGCGAAAGGGCAATGTCGTCTTCCAGACTTTTAATTTTAGAAATACGAACCCCAGGGGCAGGAACAATTTCATACAGGGTAACGGTGGGCCCGATGGTCGCTTTAATCTTGGCTATCTCAATCTTGTAGTGATTGAGGGTTTCAATAATTCTGTTCTTATTATCCTCAAGCTCTTCTTTCGAAATCTGAGGTCCATTGCCTCCGTAGTTCTGAAGTAAATCAATGGAAGGAAGTTGATAGCGTGAAAGGTCAAGCTTCGGGTCGTATTCTCCGAATTCTGTGCTTTCAATTTCATCGGAGCTTAATTCCTCCGCTTTAACTGTAGGTGCGATTTCAATTCCTAGATCGCCCATATCATCATCTTCGAAAATGGTTGAATTTCCCGAAGAAGTAGGACTCAATTCAAATTCTTCTGAATTTTTTTCTTCTTCTTCTGGAATTAAACCGAACGTCGGTTGCGGTTCCATCGGATTTTCGAAGTCGAAGGAAGTAGTTGTCACGGGAGTCTCTTCTTCTTGAATAACTTCGAAAACTTCTGCTTCAGCCTCTGGTTCCGGTGTGTAGGAGGGAATCGCTTCAGCTTTTACCTCAATGGTGGTCTCTTCGTTTTCTTCCTCAATAATTCTCGGCTTATCGGTCTTAGGCCTTGATCTTAAAAGAATACCTAAACGAGCAATAAACGCGTCGACATGGTGATTGAAATTCACAATGAAAAACACGATCACCACAAATGATATCCCGAGCAAAGTGCCCATCCATCCCAAATACGAAACGCAAAATTGTGTGGCCACTGCACCATATCCACCAACGAATAAACCGTTAATGAGGATTTCAATATGATCGAAAGGAATCGGATTCGTGCGATGCGCAAAGAAGCCAATAGCTAATGGTAGGAACAGCATAACACCAATACTTACTCGGATTGTCTTTAGGAAAGGAAGTAAGTGTTTTCCAGTAAGCATGCGCATGCCAACTAAGAAGGTGAGAAGAGGAATGCAAAGCGCTGCTATTCCTGCAAAGTGAAACATAAGTGCATGCGCCCAACGTGCCCCGAGTCCGCCCATCCAGTTGTGAAAAGACCCATTTAATCCGCCACTTCCGACGAAAAGTTGTTGGTCGTGAGTCCCAGAGAACAAATAGGAAATACAGGCAAATGCCGTAAATGCCGAAAATAAAAGAACGGCGAGGCCTGCAATACGCATGGTGCGGACGTCGCGATTCAAATGTTCGTTTCTATCTTCAAATTCAGCGGAAGTATCGACTTCGCCTTTTCTTTTTTTAGCCAAAATGTACGGATGTATAGATGTGTGAAATTATTCAGTAGAACAACAGAAAAAGCAGGGGTTATGGTGTCTTATTAACATAGATTTGTGGCTTTGTGGTCTGCCAACGTTGGGATTAGTCGAAAAAAATAAAACGCAGTGTTGCATTTCTCAATATTCTACGTATATTTGCCGTCCAATTTCTGCAACAATGGCTAAGAAAGGTAATAGAATACAAGTTATAATGGAGTGCACAGAACATAAAGAGTCTGGCAAGCCCGGCACAAGCCGTTACATCACTACTAAGAACAGGAAGAACACTCCTGAGCGCTTAGAGAAGAAAAAATTCAACCCGATTTTGAAGAGAATGACGGTTCATAAAGAAATCAAATAAGCTTAAGTCATGGCAAAGAAAGTAGTTGCGACCCTGCAAACAGGTGGTGGTAAGAACCACACCAAAGTTATTAAAATGATCAAGTCTGCTAAGTCAGGCTCATATTCCTTCAAAGAGGAAATTGTACACAACGACAAAATCAGTGAGTGGTTTGCTAAAGGCTAATCGCTGTTAGAAATACGTTAAGAGGCTTTTCCTTTGGAAAGGCCTTTTTTTTATTTTAGACCTAAATTATGAGTTTCTTCAAACGCCTTTTTTCGAAAGAAAAAAAAGACAAGTTAGATCTTGGTCTTGAAAGAACCCGCGAGGGTTTTTTCGGGAAACTTGCTCGTATTATTACGGGTAAGGCGCACGTAGATGAAGAAATGCTCGACGAGTTGGAAGAAATTCTTATTACTTCCGACGTTGGCACCGCCACGACTGAGAAGATCATTAAGCGCATTCAAGAGCGCGTTCGTCAAGAAAAGTCAATGCCTTCCGATCAGTTGAATCAAGTGTTGCGCGACGAAATAGCACAAATGCTAGTGGGTCATGAAGGAGAAGAGAGCGATGAGATTTTTATTCCAGCTTCGGATGGATTGCCATACGTGATCATGGTAGTTGGAGTGAACGGAGTTGGAAAGACCACGACAATAGGTAAGATGGCCTACCAACTTCAACAACAAGGAAAGAAAGTAGTGCTAGGCGCGGCTGACACGTTTCGTGCAGCGGCCATTGATCAATTGAAAATATGGGCAGAGCGGGCTAACGTTGAGATTGTCGCGCAAGCCATGAACGCAGATCCTGCAGCAGTTGCTTTCGACACCCTTCAATCTGCTGTTTCTAAAAACGCGGATGTGGTAATTATTGACACGGCGGGGCGATTACACAATAAGGTAGGACTCATGAATGAGCTTACGAAAATTAAGCGCGTCATGCAAAAGGTGGTGCCGAATGCCCCGCACGATGTGATGCTGGTTTTAGACGGTTCAACCGGACAAAATGCATTCGAACAAGCAAAGCAGTTTACAGCAGCTACCGAAGTTTCTTCGTTGGCCATTACGAAAATAGATGGAACAGCCAAGGGCGGAGTTGTAATTGGAATTTCAGATCAGTTCAATATTCCCGTTCGCTTTATTGGAGTGGGTGAGCAGGCTGGAGACCTTCAGGTCTTCAATAGATTTGAATTTGTAGATAGTTTATTCGCAGGAAAAACAAAATAATGAAGACGAAGACCCTCAAGAAAAACAAGGTGAACGTAGTAACCTTGGGTTGCGCGAAAAATATTTTCGATTCGGAAATCATGATGGCCCAATTGAAGGCCAACGCGTTTGATGTTGAACACGAGTCGGAAGAAACCGATTCAGAAATTGTAATCATCAACACCTGTGGATTCATTGATAACGCGAAAGAAGAAAGCATCAACACCATCTTGGCTTGGGCGAGAGAGAAAGAGAAAGGAAATGTTTCGAAGCTTTATGTGACCGGATGTTTAAGTGAACGCTACAAACCTGAATTGGAAAAAGACATTCCTGAAGTGGATGCGTTTTTCGGAACACGTGATCTGCCTCGCTTACTAAAAACATTAAAAGCAGATTACAAAACTGAATTGGTGGGTGAACGGTTGTTAACCACACCAAGTCACTTCGCCTATTTTAAAATAGCAGAAGGATGTGATCGTCCTTGTTCGTTTTGCGCCATTCCGCTTATGCGCGGAAAGCACGTGAGCACTCCAATGGAGCAGCTTGTGAAGAACGCGAAATCGCTAGCCGCTAACGGCGCCAAGGAGTTGGTGCTCATTGCGCAGGATTTAACATTTTACGGATTAGACATTGAAAAGAAACGTACGCTTTCAGAATTGTTGAAGCGTCTTTCAGATGTAGAAGGTATCGATTGGATTCGTCTTCAATACGCCTTCCCTAGTGGTTTCCCGATGGACGTGTTAGATGTTATGAATGAAAGAGATAACATCTGTAAATATTTAGACATGCCCCTTCAACATGGAACAACAAAAATGTTGCAAGCCATGAAGCGAGGAATAACGAGAGAGAAAACCGATGCACTGCTTCAAGACATTCGTATGAAGGTTCCAGACATTGCAATTCGCACAACATTGATTACTGGTTTTCCTGGCGAGACAGCTGCAGATCACAAAGAATTGTTGAAGTGGATTGAACAATCGCGTTTCGAACGTTTGGGTGTGTTCACATATAGCCATGAAGAGAATACTTCGGCGTTCGTTTTGAGCGACGATGTTTCCGCGAAGACAAAGAAGAAGCGCGCCGATGAAATTATGGAAGTGCAATCACACATTTCATTGGAATTGAATGAAGCGAAAATTGGAAAAACCTTCAAGGTGTTAGTAGATAAAATGGAAGGTGATTATTATATCGGTCGCACCGAATTCGATTCTCCGGAAGTAGACAACGAGGTTGTTGTGGCTAAGTCTGAAGGGTATTTGCGTGTGGGTGATTTTGCCGACATTGAAATTGTTAGCGCGGAGCACTATGACTTAATTGGAAAAATTAAAGCGTGAGTTCTGAAGTGAAATATCCTGTGATGGAGACCTTCACCAGTATTCAAGGTGAAGGCGTTTACACGGGTGTTCCAAGTTTTTTTATTCGATTGGCGGGATGCGACGTTGGTTGCGTTTGGTGCGACGTGAAGGAGAGTTGGGACAAAGAAAAGCATCCGCTTGTATCTCTTGAAACCCTTGTCGAAGCAGCCGTTGGAAGTGGGGTGAACGTTGTTATTGTCACAGGAGGTGAACCTACCATGCATGATTTGGCGCCACTGACAGAAGCACTTCGAAATGTTGAACTTCGCATTCACATAGAAACGAGCGGTACACAGAAGCTTACAGGCGTGTTCGATTGGATAACCTTTTCACCAAAAAAATTCAAGGCTCCGTTGGAAGAGTATTTTAAATTGGCGAATGAATTGAAAGTTGTCATTAGTCACAAGTCTGATATTGAATGGTCTCATGAATTGTCTGCACGCATGAATGAAAATGCCCAGTGGTTTATGCAACCCGAGTGGGAGAAGCGAGAAACAATGCTTCTGCTTATTTTCGATTGGGTATTAAAAAACCCACACTGGCGTGTGGGCCTTCAAATTCATAAATACATGGGAGTGGAGTAATCTATTCTTTTATTATTCTAATCTTATTTCCTTCCTCATCGGTCACAACATAGATTCCAGCGCCGTAGTTGCTGAAATTAATTTGCAATACACCGTAGAAGCTTTCAACTAAATTTCCTTGAATGGAATACACACTGATATTGCTTTTCTTCGAGCATTGAACGATTCCTCTTGTTGGGTTCGGATAAACTGAAAATATTTTTTTAGAAGCAGTCATTTCTTGAACACTAATTACACCCTGATTATTCGAGAAATCTGGAGTTGTAACAATGAAGTTCACCCATTCAGGACTTCCGTCTGTAAGTCGTCCCAAACTAGTGTCTGCATCCATATGCTGCCAATATTTTTCGTCAACACGTGTTAAACCATCGGGACTGTAAAGCCCAATAAATTCCGTGGTGTTATTTAAATTAAAGTTTGCGTGTCTTACCCCTTGTGATCCATCGTCGTCAATAAAAAAGGTTAACCATCCGAGAGCAGGCACTGTGACACTGTCTATGAATGTTGCTGGTATTTGCCACCTTCTTGGATTATTGCTGTCGTCACTCATGAAATAGCCGGCGAGATTTACATCGTAGTTCAATGGATTATAAATTTCAACCCAATCATCGAACTGTCCATAGTTATCCGCGAATGTTACAATATTGTCGGCCATAACTTCATTTATAACAACAGGCTTTGGAGTTATAAAAATTAAGCTGTTGGTGTTTATCGGAGTAGCCGGATTAAAGGTGGTGATATTAGGTGCGCCGTCTGATGAACAACCAGCGCTTGTCCCTGGCCAAAGTGCTCCCCATGTCAACGAACTGACAAGAGTTGTTCCGTCAGGCCCAGTAAGTGTGGCCGTGCCTCCGAAGGGGCTCAAAAGAATAGGTGAGTGGGTTGCGCCAAAAGTGAGATCGTTGTCACACCAAAAAACTTTGAAACTATTTGGAGCAATTACGGTATTGTAAGGCTCGTTCGTTGGTATGAGCCATTCCGATGGAGTTCCGTTTACGCTGAGATAATATCCACCCAAATTCACCTGAAACGAATTTGGATTGTAGACTTCAATCCAAGGGTCATATTCAAATTCGGGATCATGATAGATTCCTGTGTTCTCGGGTTGAACTTCATTTAAGAAAAGTAATTCTGAAGTTTGAGGAAGTTCTAAATTAGGAGCAGAGTAGGTGACATTATTAAAGTATTGCCATGAAGCACAGGCCTCACACACACGTCCGTAACTAATATCCGAAGCCATTTGGGGATATGAAATGCTGTCAATAATTGTTACTCCATCAGGCGCAGTTAAAAACACATTTTCGCCATTCGAACTCAGTGTGAAGTTTAGATGCAGCGCTCCTTGTGTTAAATTGTCATTATCGGCGAAGACTACCTTGAAGCTTCCAGGAAGCATTATCGTTGCGCCAGCATCAGTCGCAGGAATTTGATGTTTTGTTAAAAGCAAGTGGTCGTCAGATAAATAATAACCTGCTAGATTAATAATTCCCCCGGGGTTGTAAATTTCAATCCAATCGTCGAATTCGAAAAACTCGTCCATTTGATTGGTATTGTTTGAGGCTAGTAATTCATTCAATTGAAGTTGAGCGTTTCCAAAAAACGGGATAATAAATAAACTCAGTAATATCAGTTGTTTTCTCATTTCAAAATATGTTACCTCAAAGTTAAGTAATACGCAGGGAAATCAATTACTTGATTACTTTTTTCGATTGGGGTTTATTGAATTCCTAATTCTTTTTTCGCCTCAGGGACCGTTATGCGTTTGCCGTTTTTATAAGCCGTAATAAATGCATCTGGAATTCCATTGGCCCGAACAAAATCTCGTTGCGTTATCACATCAGCAATGATTTGGAACTTTCCACTTGTATAGCGAATTAATCCGTTAGCAAGTTTTTCAACATGTAAATCGGAATAGGCATTAAGAACGGTATTTCTTGAGGGTTTGGCGTAAACACCAACTTGCACCGTAAAGAAAACACCCTGTGTTTTTTCAATCAGATTAGCAGGAACCGCTAATGGATCTGAGTAATATGTTAAATCGACCGCTTGAGCTGCATTCGCTGGAGTTGTAGCAACGCTATTTGCAGTCGCCCGCTCTGCAACAGTCATCAATTCACTGTATCGAACGCGCTCTCTGTTTTTGTATGCAACAATAAATGCGTCGGCATATCCCAATTGACGTATTTCATTGCGCGCTTGAATAGCCTCTGTATACGATGAGAAAAATCCAGTGCTGTATCGAATGAATCCATTGGTTTGACGCTCGGCATAAACAGGAGCAAACTGATTGAAAGTATTGTTCGCCACAGGTGACCTGAAGGCCCCAACTTGAATGGTGTAGAACGATCCTTCGGGAAGAGGTATTCCAATTGGAATAGGATTCGTGTCGCTGTAGGCCGACACCGTTTGCTTTTGATAAAGCGTCTTTTGAATGATTGCAGGAATACTAGTGAATGAACT
>Ga0114971_10001828_pt1 | contig 14505 bp, 24 predicted proteins | sample M_140625_MF_Meta_FD_87320 | JGI IMG/M metagenome (GOLD analysis project Ga0114971, IMG submission 87320) | Freshwater microbial communities from Lake Montjoie, Canada to study carbon cycling - M_140625_MF_MetaG | ecosystem: Environmental > Aquatic > Freshwater > Lake | place: Lake Montjoie... | reverse complement strand
TAATGCAATCTCAGCTTCACTCATTCCTTTGTAAAACTCTGATGAAACAACATTACCAAGTTTGTTGCTGCCCATAGCGTTTAGCAAGGTTTGTAATTCTTTAGTCTTGGCTTGTGCTGCATCTAACGCCTTGGTGTATTTATCAATGTCGTCTAAATTCTCAGCAGCGATGGCCTTCATAAGTAACAGGCGAACGCGATCTTCTTCGCTTATCTTACCTTTAAGGGCTGCTTCAATCTGAATCTTTTGGATGTCAAAGATTGCCTTTGCTTTAGCCAATTTCAATGCATCTTGCTGGGATTTCAAGGTCTTTTTATTGGTTGCCAGCATCTCGGCTTGCTGTTTCTTAGCGGCAGCGGCAGCCTTAATCTCTGCCTGATTTCTAGCATAGGTTCCTGCTGGACTCTTTGAACGATTAGTCAAAGGCGTTTTCATAGTCGGAATAATTCCAAACTTGAAATCAACTTGACCTAAAGCCTGCTCCATAAGTTTAGGAGAAATGATGGTTGCCAAGAGCTTGCTAAAGAAGTCAATCTTGGCTGTTGCTTTGTCAATGCTTCCATTACCCGCAAAAGTAGTAAAAGCATCAATCAATGCCCCGCCAATAGTCTCTGAAGCATTGGCTGCTGCTACATTAAGTTTGTCCAGTTTTCCAGAATAAGTATCAGCAGCTAGAGCGGCCTGACCATTAGAAATCTTTGTAATTCTTGCTAAGACTTCTTCAAATGACATTGCACTTAACTGAGCCTTGCTTAGTCCTAGTCCATACTTTTGCAAGCCTTTTGTATTGCCAGTAAATGCTCTAGAAATATCGTCTGCGACTGATACAACATCCACACCACTTTGTGCGCTCAAATCAAGAGCAGTCTTTAACAGGGATTGAGACTTGCGCCAATCTCCAGTCGTGGTAATTAACTTCTGATAGGCAGGACGAAGAAGATCATCGAGAACGCCATATTGCTTTTCTAAATCCGATATGAATGTTTTAACAGCTGGATCAGCAAAGGCAAGACCTAGATTGTTAAGAGTACGGGATAAGACTCTTGCTGCTTTATCATCTGCTGCAAAGGCTTGGACTGCCTGCTTGCTGTATTGCGCTAAGGCTCTAGCTGAAAAGGCTACGCCAAATCCCTGCGCAAGATTGCCTATAGTTTTAGTTAGGGCTTTAGCTGCTTTGTCGGCTTGGCTGAATGCTTTTTTTCCAGTAAATTCAGCGGCAAGACTAATTAAGATATTGCTCATGCAATTGCCTGAGAACTGCTCACAGTTGTGCGCTTGTTGAACTTAGCATTAACCACATCAATAGCTTTGAAAATTGCTGTTGTCTGTTTGCCTTCATCTTGATCCCAAGCACGAAATATAAGCCGTCCTCGCATGTCTTGGCCATCGCGCTTGCGACCATAAAGAGCACCTTGCTGAACAAATCTAGCACCCGCATTAGGATTATTAGATTTGCTTTTAGGATCACCAGCAGGATTTTTTCTACCAGCAGTTTCATAAATTGCACCAGCTGCCGACATATTACGAACCCTAAACAATGATCTAAAACCTTTAGCATTTGGCTTGCCATAGCCAGTGCGATAAACAATGCCGCGCTTGATTTCAGAAGCATTGTAAAGTGGGAAGAATCGCACTCGTTCTCCCTCTGATGAAAAAGTCCTAAACATAGAATTTCTAGCAGTTAATTTACGATTAGGATTGAACTCCCAATTGTAAAGACCAGCTGGAACTTTGTTAGGCACAAACCCTCTGGCATCCTTTTGAATAACTTTTAAGGATTTTGTAATCTCAGCAGTCAGTTCTTTGGCCAAATCTGGAGCATAGGCATTAAGAGCCTTACGGAGTGCGATTACGCCCTTTACCTCTACTGGCATCGCTAGACTCCTTTGCTTCATCTCTAAGACCCTGCAACAAGGCTTGAAGCATTATTGGGTCTAACTCTAATAACTGCTGTGGCGCAATCCCCAACCTAATGCTAAGTCTAGCAATAAGGTAAGTGAATGGAAGATCGCGCTTTAAGACAAAGGGTCGGAGTCTAACACCTCAACACTTTTAAGAGTGCTGATGAAAGTCTCTAACCTTGCATCTACTGGCTCACCTAACCTTTTAACAACTTCATGCGCAAGAAAATACACTTGGGTTTGGCGTTCTTCTTCACGAAACGCCTTATGGAACCCCATGTTGTAATGCTGTTCGAATAGATATTCGATTAAGGGAGTCACTTCCCCTTGCACTACTTTTCCATCTGCAAATGTAACTTTTAACTGTGCCATGTTTTGCCCCTTTTTTAGTTGTTTAGAATGTACCTGTTGTGGCTACTGTAATTGCTCCTGAAACCTGAAAAGTCAAGCTCTGCACTCCTAAATCACCTGTAGAGCCATTTATAGGAGTAATAGAATCAACCAACATTAGACCGCTGTAGAAAGGATTTGCAGCAGAACCTATAGATGATGAATCTAATGCGCACTTGAAATATGCATTAGTTGCAAACAATGTGTTCATTGTCTGAAGAACTGCTGATGCTGCATCATCATTGATTAGTTCCACTGTAATGGAATTTGTTTGGAGTCCAGCCACATATCGTCTCCCTGTGTCACCCATTGCTGTGGTTTCCAAGCTATCAACTGAACGAGTTAATGTGAAACTTGTTACATACGAACTGAGATCAATTGAAGCAGGACTCGTTGTGCCTACCTTGAAACCGACCTTATTGGTTAAGCCTTGAGCCATGATTATTCCTCATCTTTCTTAGTAACTGGTTTTGGTGCTGTTGCAGCTTGACCGATTCGCACGAGCCAATCTGCGTTTGCCTTGTCGTTATCGGACATAATTTAACTCCAACTTGTTAGTATTGATACGGACATCTCGCAACTCAAAAGTGTGCCTGATGGAGCTTCGAGAACGCTTGGTGCGCTGACTGCGCCTACATTATAGACCAATGAAGTCGCTGCAAGTTGTGCGAACACACTTACAACTGCATCTTCAATGCCATTAAGATTCCCCTCATTGTCAAAAAGAGGAACAGTAATAATTAACTTAAAGTTTGCTAATGGGCTAATAGTGCTGCGACTATTATTGTTTGGAACAAGGTAAGGGTTATCTGGAGAAATTATTAAACTGTTTGCGAGAATTGTCGCTGGTGGATAAGCAAATGTTTGCCATTTGGCGTTATTGACTAAAGCTGTGGCAAGTGTGGTTCTAAGTGTAGTGATAGCAACTGTCATGGCCTATCCAACCATTGAACGCGGATCGAGTGTATGTGCGAGCAAACCTCGTACCCTTGCAAGAAGTCCTGAACCCATCTTCCAAGGTGAGGGCTGGAAATCAACAGCAACGCCGCCTGAACTTGTGGTTTGACGGGCTTGCCAGATATCAACAGCGATCATTAAAGCTGCTTCTTGTACGGCTGAATCTGCTGTCCAATCAACATTGGATGTGCCAGCAACTTTGCCAAATGGAACACAAGCATGTTTGACAGTAGCAGTAGGTGAGCCAGTAACTGCAAAGGTAATTGAATCTTCTCCAACAGCTGTCAGAGTTTTTGAACCATTAAAAGGGCTGCCATTTTGACTTATAGTGACAACTTGACCTACATAAAAAACATTTCTTATGTCGAAATCAAAATATAAAGTGCCTTCAGTTGTTGTGTTGCTATGAGCTGAATTAAATTCATAATTTGCCCACAACATAGGAATGATTACATCGTCTGCTGCATCGCATGTTGTTTGCAGGGTCGGTGAAGAATACAGACTGCCTACGCCAAGTGCTGCGCGTAATTCAGCTTCTGTGCAAAGAGACATGTCAATCCTTTCTAAAGACTCTGAGGGTCAGAGGGCTACTGACCCTCAGAGCGACTTAGTTTCTAACTTATTAAGTTAGGTTATAGCGGCGTACGCCCTTGCCATTACCGCAATACATTGCAAGATAGCCATATAGCATAATCTGAATTTGGCCTGTACCAAGCAAATTGACGCGAAGTTCAGTCTGTGGTGATTCCCATGTATAAACAGATTCTGGTGCAACAAGGAAAGCAGATTCATCAATGATTCCGCTTGCTGTGATGTTGTGATCAACAATGAGCGAAGTTCCAAGTACATTTCCAACGACTGCTGTTGGTACTACTGCACCTGATGCGTTCTGTGTCTGACCTTGAGCTGCATACAATGGTCGTGATGATCCATCGACATAACCATTGATTGCTGCCCACTGATCTGTAGAGGCAACTAGCTTATTGGCAAATGAGCCACCAGTTCCCTTATATGCAGCTGCTGTTTCAGTTGCAATGAATGATTGCAATCCTGCTGCTGTTGCTGCTGTAGCTGTTGCTTGTGTTCCAGCAGATGTAAATTTAGCAATAAGAGCAGCATCTGTTGCCTTCTCGTATGCCTTGCGAAGTTCTGTCATAAGTAAATCTAGGAAAGCAGGAGAACTTCTGTCAATGAGCTCAAAACTGACCTCGTTGAGGCCACTGTATTTTTGGACAGAAATTGTGTCATATTGGCTGGTCATTCCAGTTTCAGTTGTTGCTGAACCTTCATTTACAGCTGCAACTGCTGGTGCTGTATCTGCAGATGTAGCATTAGTAAATAAACGAGGAATGGTGAAAGACATTCCAGTTACGCCTGCAAGTGAGCCGCGTGTGACAGCTTCAAATGCTGGACGACCTGTAAATGTATCTGTTAAGAATGTGTTGAGGTGTGGTGCAAGTGTTAGACCAGTGTTTGTTGATGTTGAATCGTCAGCTGCCAAAACTTTACGGCGAGCTTCTGTATCGCCAAGTGCTGCGCGGATACTTGCATCTAGGTACTGTCCTGATGTGATTGGTGCAACGCGCTCGCGCACATTGGTTATGCTAACAGTTGGGCGAGCAGCTTCGACAGCCGTTGCCTCAACTTCTGGTGCTGCGACATCGGGAGTATTTTCCACGACTGCCTCGCTTTCTGTTGGTGGGTTTTCTTCTTCTACAACTGGAGTTTCCTCAGCTGCAATATCAGTGACTTGTGCTGATTTGAAAGCTGCCTCTGTAACAAGGCTGACTTCAAACAAGCGAGCAGCGGAGACATGCATCACGCCGCCTTTTTGTTTTGATGTAATAACTTCAACTCCAACACTCAAACCTGATTGCAAACCTTCTTCAGCCAGAATTAAAGCCTCTGTACCCCGTTGGGAACGACTGATAGAAAACGATGCATAAATCCCATCGCCTGCTTGCTCAATAAAAGCTGTTGCTTTTCCGAGAGGTTTTCTTGAATCGTGTTGATTGAGTAACTTAATAGTTTTAGGATCATCTGGAAGTGCAATTGAGCCTTTCTCAAATACAACTTTACCAGCTGAAGTGTTGCCGACTTCGCCTGTGCCTTGTGGGACTATCTTGCCTGAGATGGTGCGTTCCTCTAGGTTCGCTGTTAGCTCTGACGAGAAAGTTAGGATATTTGTCATTGGATACCATTACTTCCGTTAGGTGTTAAATCTTCCATCTCCATCGCTTGCTCAACAGTAATTAAGCCAAGTGCCAGCATCTTTTCAATAACTAGCAATCGTTGCATTGGTTCTGTTTTAAGGAAGGAAGAATCTACATCGAATCGAACAGCGTTTCCTGCTGCTGTTATGTCATTCATAGAAAGACGATCCTCTATTGCACACACATAGGGAGCTAGTGATAGAGAATAAAATTGTTTTCTTTCGTCCAACACATTTGCATAAGTCATGGAATTGTTGGCTTCAGCCGATAGCATGTAAGCAGGAATTGAGCACAATCTGGCAATTTCAGTTGCTAAAAATTGTTGTGCTTCGTCATACATCATGTCTTTAGGTGAAAACGATGCAACATTGTAACTAAGAGTAGAAGTTAAATAAGCAGTTGATCTATTCAATCTGCTTTGTCGCCAAGAAGCAAGCAATCCTTGAACTTCTTTTGGATCAAGGTCAGCACCCGAATTGGAGATGTAACCAGTAGGCATTGGAGTTGCTGCTGCAATAACTGCTGCTTTACGCAAATCAATTGCTGCTTGTATAGTTTCTGATCCGCGTTCGAGAATGCCCTCATCAAATGCTTGGAATGTAATTAAACTTCCAAGACCTGACATTGGTACAGCTTTAGCATCAATGTAATACTGTGTAACATTTGTGTTAGTCAAATCTGTGCTAAAAGTTACCTTGACATTTGGAATCCATTGGAATCTAGCAGGGCGACCATCCTCGGCATAAACCTCTGTTACTTGCCAATAACTTACTCCATACATAAGCAATGAATCGACTGTCCATGCCATCGTAATAGATCGTGGTTGATTTAGTGCAGGTTGATTGCACCAGACTGGATTGCCTAATTCTTCTCCCGTAGAAACGCGATAAAGATTGAGAGGCAGACCGCCAATGACACCGCTTAAAAGGTTTCTGCATCTAGCTACGGAAGGAACGGACATGGCAGCGTTACGAGATACACGCGGCAGAATCATATTTACTATGGAGTTAAGATTTTCCCCCATAATAGTAGGGGCATACTGTGCTTCGACAGTCGGCTTCTTTTGAGGTGACACTGTGCGCGAAAATATACCCATAGACACAGAGTATAGCATTTGTCAAGTAATTAGACAACACGCCACGAACTGTCTAAACAATAATTTGGGGTTTAGGTGTTGGAAGCATCAACTTGCTTACAACCATTGCAAGTCCAATACATGCGCTGATATCGCCTGCTGATTTACGCTTTACGATTCTCCAAGCTGAATCCGAGACTTTCGCGCTGCAATTATTCATTTGATCTATGAGAGTTTGTTGCCCATTATGAACCACTAAATGAGAGACAAGGCCATTAAGCAAATCCCCACAGGCTTGATAGAACTGCTGACCCGAGACATCGGCACAAACAACACCACTTTGAGTTAAGCGATCCGCAATGGATTGAGTTGCATACCGATCAAAGCAAACAAGCCTTGGTCTATACAAATCGCACCATGCCTTTATACCAGCGGCCACTTGTAAATCGTTCACAGCTACCTGAGATGTCCATTGCTCCAAAATACCAACGCCAATGCGACCATCTGGCATAAGTTGTCCAGCAACAAGGCTTGCAGTGCGTCTGCTCGGAGAAACATCAAAACCAAATACTGTGTATGCACCGACAGTCAATTCCAATGTGGCATCGGATGTTTCTTCAAGAATACCCATAGGCCAAGGACTTTGTAAGGCATCAATCCAGCTCGACAATATCTCAGTTCTTGTAGCTTCCAAACTTGATGTTGAGATGGCTTCTTCAATTGTTTCTTTTGTAATTGTGTAGCCAAGGGCAGGATTAGCATTTGCCACTTGTTGCCAAAAGGCTGGTGAAAAGTCAATCTTGCAATACTGCTCGGCAGAATACTCGTAATAGCCAAGGGATTTAGGCGGATTTGTCAAACACTTTTCGCGCATGTTATTGAGCACTGTGCTGAAACTATCTCCTGCGTTTGAACTAAAAAGACTCATGGCATTGGGACGCGCTCTCGTGGTTGGAGTTGCAGCTGTGAAACCCTGTTCATCAATTTCGCGTAATTCGTCAATCCACAAGAAATCGGCAGTGCGACCACGCGATCCATCTCGCGTTCCTGCTACTACATCAAGACGAGCACCGCTTAACAGCTCTATTGACTCAGTGCCATTGGCATGGCGTATTTGTTTGACCATTGCCATCAACTCTGGTGTGCTTTCAATGTCGTAAATCATTTCTCGAAACGATGTCAAGGCCATTGATCTATTAGAGGACATAATCAGGACATTCTTGCTGCCAAAACGGAATAAGTGCGCTAAACACAACATACGAGCAAATTCGCTTTTGCCATTTTGTCTGGCCATGATTAAAAGGCTTGACTTTTTAACAAACATACCTTTTGCGTCAATTTTTAATAAATCTGTAGCTACATGCAATTGCCAAGGCATTAAGGGTCTTTTAATTAGCTTTGCAATTTCCACTAGCTCTGAAACTCTGGATTTGCCCGTAAGAGGTACAGAATGCAGCCGAGGTGTCGTTGTCCCCTTCAGCTTCTTATTCATCTTGGTCATGATCGTTAGCCTATCGGCTTAGGACGGGTCTTAAAGGGACTGTCCAGCATCGGCTCGGACTGTGTCGGGGACGGACAGGCAGGAAAGGCAGAGGGGGTAGAAGTTGATGCTAAAAAAGACGCTTGATTGCGCGAACCCTTTGAACTATTGCATCTACGGCAGGCAGTGACACAATTGTCAAATGAAAATGCCAGCTCTGGTGCTGCTGATATTGGGATGATGTGATCTACAGTTGGGTACTCATCACTGCCACAGTAATAGCAGGTGTAGTTATCCCGATGAAGTACGGCTAACCTGAATGCTTTCCATTTTGATGTAGCTCTTGGGTCATTACTCTTTAATGCCAACCGAACTTTCTCCAATGATCTAATGCAATGCAAGGCTCACCATACCTGTGACCTATGTAGTCAAGACCCCATACTACCTGAGTCCAACCATCTTGATCTCTTAACCACTCACTCTTACCCTGTGGTATTCCATAATGTGAGCCATTAGAAGCTAATGGATTCCATGCTGATTCTTTGCCATATAACTTTAATAAGCAGTTATATTCTTTATAATTAAAGTCTAATAAATATAGCGAATAAGTCTTGTAATCTATATATTCTTTTTGTTGCACTGATTCAGAGCTACCTGCTCTAGGCACTAACAATAGAGCTATCCCAATAGCTACTAGCACCCCGCAAGCTACGCCCCGATAGGGCTTGCGGTGAGCCTTTGAGAGGCTCTGCGCCGTTAGCGTACCATGCGTGTCAATGATGTGCATAACTCGTGTCCTAACTAAGCGTGAAGTGAAGTTCTGCCCCTACTTATCCACAGGTGTTGATAACTTATTTATCTTTACCCCAACCTGTACCCTTGAAGATTGCCCCTACTGGGCTAATCATTTTAACCATCGGTTCATTACAGTAAGTGCATAAAACTTCTGGACGATCATGCCAACCATGATGCAATTCATTCTTTAATCCGCATCTTCCACATTTGTAATCGTAGGCAGGCATGTAAGGCATCTCCCAATCATCCATGAACCACAACTGCATCGCTCGATGTCAGTCTCTTTAGGTTCTTTATCTAAGTGTCCATACTTCAATATGAGTAGTGGCAAGAGATCAGCTAATCGGATGATGCAAGCATATTCACCAGCATCTTCTCCCTGCCCATTTAGCCGTATGACCCCAAATCCCAATTCCCCCGAATGGGATGTACGAGCCTTTAATTGCTTTATGTACGCAAGCGGTTGAAATCCAGCGCGGGCTTTGACTTCAACATCGAATGGCACATTGACAATATCCTTGCCACTACCCCTTCCCACACATGCGCCTTGCCACTGGGTCGATAGGTACTCAGCTACAACTCGCTCTGTGCGAAACCCTCTGTGCTTCCTTGCTTGACTAGCCATTACACATCGTCATAACAAATCCCACATAACCACCATGCATAAACTTCCATAAGGTCGGATTCAGGAGTTGCTTCTTCACATCTAGAGCATTGAATTGTGTCATCCATTGCCTAAGCCAGCCATATAGCCCATTGCAATACCACCAATGAATAGAGCTAAGGTCAGAACCATAAGCAAGGTTTCCTTATCCATTGACTGCCTTACACTTCTTACAAGACCAAGTGCCTGCAACCACTACACCTTCAACAATTCTTGCAGTAATTGTAATGTCAGAAGCCTGCGTTGGTTCATTACATAATTGACAATTGACTGTGTCAATCATAGGAATGTCCTCAACATTGACCCATCCATCAGCTGTGTGAATCTCTGCAAATCCCATTATACCCTCACTTTCTGGGGTTTCCATTTGCCATCACTTCCGATGTTGTACCAAATTGGCGGACACTGATCCATGCCACCAGTCTGCCCCTTAGACTGGCAAGTCATACGCGCCCATTCTTTTCCGTTCTTCTGACTTACTCCAGTTTGCCATAACATTGCACCATGAACACACGATGGAATATCTAATTCAGTATTGACAATCTCTGTAATTACTGCTTGATCCTTGAATGATGTATTCCAATAATCTATATCAATTGGGTCAGGCACAACTGTTAATGCTGGATGATTGGGTGCTACCTTTTTCATTTCTTCGCGGCTAGGACGCTTTCCTTTAGGAGCATAACCCGCATTTGCAAGTGCTCGGCCAATTGCAGATGTCTCGCAATTCTCCAATGCAGAAGTTTGATTGACCCCGCGAGTGCTAACTGTTTCTTCAGCGTACCCCGTTGCCCACGCGATGCTATCTTGGCTAGTCTTAAAGAGATAAGCCTTAACAATATATCGACTAGCTTCCACAACTTCCAACTCAGTGCTAATGCGAAAATCTGGATGGTCTTTAATAAACTTTTCAAGTCTCACCTCTACTGGTTCGTAATCGGATAAGTTAAACATAGAGTTCATTCTCCTCTGTCTGTAGTTGTCCAGCAATGGCTAGATAACTGGCTCCATCAATCCATGAATCAACTCTTGATCCATCTTCAATGGTTCTGGCAATTTTGACCAGCGATAAGATAACTGCAACTTGGTAATCTTCCACTGGCATTTCAAGGTATGCACTGATAAGTCGTGCGGCTCGTGCCATATTGTCACTTGGGTGGCCGTAAGAGAGTCCTCTGTCTTTGTATAGATCAGTGGCATGACTAAGTATTTCTCCATGTTTCATTTATTCCATCCAAAACTCTTGGCGATTAACGGCTCGCCCTCGATGCCAGCCTTCACGCAAACCGCGTTCAAAACCTTGTTTGTAGGATTCTATAGCCATCCACACAAAACTTAATGCAGAGCCAATAATGCAAATAGTCAGCAGCTTGTCATTATTGCTCATACTGACACCGCCATATTAAATGAATCATAATTGGTCAAAAGTACCCATGATTCCAAGTTGTGATCATAGGATTGTTGGAAAGCATAGTCACCTTTTTCAAGGAATGTGCGAGCCATAATCATGCTAACAATGGAGTCATACCAGCAAATTACCGCCCAATCATGTTTAGGATTATCGGTAAATCTTTCGCCTTGTAATTCCCATCCATTGCCTTTCCAACCCATAACAGTGTCTGTCAAATTGTCAAAGTCTCTAGCTGTGATTGTCATTATTTGACCGCCTTGATGCGTGGGTAATGTCCATTAAACTCAACATACTGAGCTAATGTGACAACACTCTTATATTCATTGCAGGGGACGCAATGAGTTTGATTTGTGACCTGTCCATCGCAATAAATGCAATACAAGACTTGCTTTGTAGTTACTGCACTTTCGTATATTTCTATTGTTGCCATGATTTGTACCTATCTGTGCCAATGCCCTCGATTGGCTACAGGATTAGTGTTGCATAGGTAACTGGTCAGTTACCTGATTTTAGGTAACGAAATGATAACGATTTCTAGGCGTACAACTTTCCGTACAAGGTGAATGAGCCATCCTTATTTATAGGCACAAGCATGGGAGAAACTCGGTCTGCGTAGGTTTCAATGACTGCAACAGACATCTGCCAATTCGCGCTTCCAGCCTTCAAATAAGAGGCTTTCTTCTTGTCCATGACATTTCCTGCCTCTAACCCCCACAAAGTCCTGTATGAGGCTCCTATGCCCTCTGTGAAGGCACTAATGCCTGCCCTGTGAGTGTGACCACATACCACAGACTTGCCGAACTTCTTAGCCAGCCCAAGAGCTGTAAGTCCAGCATTGCTATTCATTGATCCTTCGTCACCATGTACCAAGACCCATCCCTTATGAAACTCGAATGGTCGCTTATGGAAGCGGATTCCGAGTCCTGCAAAGTCCATAAACTTTGCGTATTCAAGCTCTGGCAATCCAATGAGGCTAGGTGCTCGTAGTAAAGTATTGTAGAGCCTGTCTGTGTGATTGCTCCTAGTGACATCTGTTGTGCCGAGTTCATAGAGAATATCCTGCGCAAGGCTTCTGTCAGCATCTAGCGTACCTTCCCACTCTAACTTAGTACCTTGCGCCCAACGCGACTGAGACTGCATATCTAGCTCATCGCCTGTGTTAAGGATGAGGTCAAACTTTTCCCGTTTTACTAACTTGATAAGATTCTTAACAGCTTGCTCGTGGTGGTATGGGATTTGTAAATCTGATATCACCAGATATCGCTTTTTAATCATCATCCTCATCCGCGTAATCGCCGAACTTATTTGGATCGACTGGGTCTGGCAATATCCAAGCAGGATAAGATTGAGGTTCAGTAATCATAAACAGGGCTATATCTTCCTTAAAGCCAGCCTTCTTTAATGATTGGAAATACTCATAAATCCCAATGCAGTAAGCATCAAGTTTTGAGTAGCCTTGATCCTCTAATGCCCTAGTTGCTTTTCTTGCCATAGCACAATGTTACCTGTCTAGTAAGATGTTATAGATTTCATCAACCCGCGAGTTGAGTCTTTTAATCTCAGACAAGAGATGCGTAATCACATAACCAGCAAGACCGCCAATGACTCCAAGGGTTGCTAAATAGAAAGTAAAAAAGTCTGTTTGCGTCACTTTTTGAATCCAAGTGCAGGATCATTAGGCGATAAGTATCGCAAGACTGGTGGAAGTATAGAAGCAACGCCTGCTGCAATAAGAGCTTTAGGGTCTGTGACCCCAGCAGCTGCCATTGAGATAACTGCTACTAAAAAGGCTCTAGCCCAAGAACCTGCTGCTGTCTTTAGTTCATTCATTATTTTCCGCCTAACATAGGTATTTGAAAAAACTCACCCAGTAAGTCAGCTTCTTTCTTAAAGCTGACATGCATGTGGTGAAGGTGTTTGTTAGCCCCTGTGTAGTTACGCCACTTCCAGTTAAGGACGGAAGACGCAATCCTGCCGTTAAATATAATGTACGAAATGCGCTTCTCTGCTTTAGACTTGCAACTGATTCGAAGCTGATCTGCAAGGTCTGGCATGATGTGCGGCTTGACTCCTGCACCAAAAAGGTCTGCGTCAATGTCAATGGCACGAACCCAACCCTGCTCATCTGGATTATGATCAGACTTGCGAGCAGCGTGTCGGGTATCACCGACCCAACCATCCGATGCCCTGTCACGATCTGGGAAGGAATCATCTATCTGCTCTCGTAACTTAATAGCAGCTTTAGATAAGTGTGGCTTCATCAGTCACCATTGGTGTGGATTGTTCCGCTTCAGGGTTTAGATAGCGTTGGTAATCTGAATTGGCTGGGTCAATGGGTATCCAAGCAACATCACCTGCATTAGTTGTTCTTTTAATTGTTGAACCCATACGCTCATCAGTAATTTCTTGATATTGATATGTCATAGTTCTGCACTCGCTTCCACGTAACCTGATGCGTTGTTTATATAACCTATGCAACCTTGTCCAGTTGTTAATCCTGAACCAGTAATTCTGCCAAGAACAGTCAATGTGCCAGCAGTATAAAAATTGCCAATGGTTGAAGCAGTTGTGTCAACATTTCCAGCAAACACTTTAAAATATGAAGTGCCTGAGTTAGTAGCCATTGTAGGTGCGGTTCGCATTTCTGTTGCAAACTGAATCATAAAATCACCTTGAGTAGATGAATTAACAGAACCAGTGCCTAGATATTGAGTTCCAGTTCTGCGCCAGTAGTAACGCTGGCAAGCGGCTAATTCTCCTTGGATAGTTCCGCCGCTTCGCTTGAAAGGTGTGGCAACTGAGCCAACTTCAATTTGTATGCCTGTGATTTCATAATAATCGGCGGCTCCAGCAGTTCCAACTGGTGTGTAATCAAAATAATATGCCAGTTCAGTAGCAGTTGAACCGACTGTTCCAGTGTAAGTAAAGCGTTGCCAAGTTGTAGTTAAAGTTGCATTAGTTGATGCGATTACATCGGCTGCACCTGTATAAGTACTATTTATGTTTTGGTCGGTGCCTGTACCTGATTGCACTGAAAAGTTGAGAATACTTGAAGCCGATGAATAGTTGGCACCTGCTCTAGCATAAAAACTAAAAACAATTGTTTTGCCAGCGTAAGGAAAAGAATTAGCACTTTCAATGCTATTGGTAAGCCATATAATGTTAGTTGCAGTATTTCCGCTATCTCGGCTTACTCTTGCGCAGTATTGAATAGTGGTTAATCCAGATGTTTGACGAGTAAGCGTTGCACCTGCTGCTGAGGTTTGTCTAAAAAACTCAAATCTATCTGCGGTATATGCACGAGTACCTGAGGCAAAAGATGTGCCTCGTTGCCATACATCAAATCCGCCATTGACAATTGGATTAACCGCTACTGGTGCTTGATACCTCAAGCCTGTTGTGGCGGCACTATCTGCTACAAGTGTCTCGCCGTTGTTGCCTACTGCAAGGCGGGCATCAACTGTTGAGAAGGTGTATAGATCGCCTTTAGTGGTAAGTGGTGATGAGCCATCAGCTGCATCTGAGGCAAAAAATATGGCTGCACTTGTTGTATTAAAATACAAACTGCCTGCATCGTATTGCTTGAGAGATAGAGTGCTACTTGTATTTACTGTAGCTG
>Ga0114971_10001827_pt1 | contig 14510 bp, 13 predicted proteins | sample M_140625_MF_Meta_FD_87320 | JGI IMG/M metagenome (GOLD analysis project Ga0114971, IMG submission 87320) | Freshwater microbial communities from Lake Montjoie, Canada to study carbon cycling - M_140625_MF_MetaG | ecosystem: Environmental > Aquatic > Freshwater > Lake | place: Lake Montjoie... | reverse complement strand
TCAACACACTCAGAGCACTCAGAGCAGTTATGCCAATCGCGGACGCACGCAGGAACCGCGCACAACGCGCGGCTAGTCGGGTCCAACGGAGTGCAGTCTTCTCGTGGCTACATGAACCGGGCATCTCCCCCTCCTCCGCCCTGCGGACGGACCAGCCCCCGATACCACCCGGAATCTACCGAGCCATTCGGAGCACGTTCTCTATATATACCATACGCGGTCGGGGGTGTTCCGTTTCACCCCACGAACCGCTATTTGCGCACGAGCGGCTTGAACTTGATGCGGTGCGGTTGATCGGCATCGGGACCCTTCCGCTTGCGCAGGTCCTCGATGTACAGGCCATAGTTTCCTTCGAACCACACCACTTCCGAGTCCCCTTCGAACGCGAGAATGTGCGTTGCGATACGATCCAGGAACCAGCGATCGTGCGTGATGACCACCGCACAGCCGGCGAAGTCGAGCAGCGCTTCTTCGAGCGCGCGCAGCGTGTCGACGTCGAGATCGTTCGTCGGTTCGTCGAGCAGCAGCAGGTTGGCCCCTTCCATAAGCGTCTTGGCGAGATGCAACCGGTTGCGTTCGCCGCCGGAGAGAATCCCAACTTTCTTCTGCTGATCCGAGCCGCGGAAGTTGAAGCTGCTCAGATACGCGCGGCTATTCAGCTCTTTCTTGCCGACCATGATTTGCTCGAGCCCGCCAGAAATCTCCTGCCACGCGGAGTTGTCCGGGTTCAGCGTGCGCGACTGATCGACGTAGGCCATCTGCACCGTCTCGCCGATCTTGACCTCGCCGCTGTCGAGCGGCTCCTTGCCCCCCATGATCTTGAACAGGGTCGTCTTGCCGGCGCCGTTGGGACCGATAATCCCCACGATGCCACCGCGCGGCAACGAGAAGTTCAGATCGTCAAAGAGCAGCTTTTCGCCGAACGCCTTGCCGGCCTTCTTCGCGATCACCACATCGTTACCCAAGCGCGCCGGGGTAGGGATCACGATTTCGTTGGACGCGACCTTGGCCTGCTGCTCTTCGCTCTGCAAATCCTCAAACGCCTGGATACGCGCCTTGCTCTTGGCCTGCCGAGCACGCGGGGCCATGCGCACCCACTCGAGCTCACGCTGCAACGTGCGCTGACGGGCACTCGCCGTCTTCTCCTCAAGCGCCATACGGCTCTGCTTCTGATCGAGCCAGCTCGTGTAGTTCCCTTCCCACGGGATTCCCTTGCCGCGATCGAGCTCGAGGATCCACTGCGCCACGTTATCCAAGAAGTAGCGATCGTGCGTGATGGCCACGACGGTCCCTGGGAACGACGCGAGGAACTGCTCGAGCCAGGCCACGCTCTCGGCGTCCAAGTGGTTGGTGGGTTCGTCGAGCAGGAGCATGTCCGGCTCTTCGAGCAGCACCTTGCACAGCGCCACGCGACGGCGTTCACCACCCGAGAGGTTGGTGACTTCGGCGTCGGCGGGCGGGAGACGCAGGGCGTCCATCGCGATCTCGACCTTGCGATCGAGCTCCCAGAGATTGTGGTTGTCGATGTATTCCTGGAGCTTCCCCTGCTCTTCGAGCAGATCGTTCATCTCGTCGTCGCTCATGGGCTCGGCGAACTTCATCGAGACCTCGTTGAAGCGATTGAGCTTGGCACGCTGCGCAGCGACCGCCTCCTCGACATTGCCCAACACATCCTTGTTGGGGTCGAGCTGCGGCTCTTGGGGGAGGTACCCGATGCGCGTGCCTTTATGCGCCCAGGCTTCCCCTTGGAATTCCTGATCGACACCGGCCATGATGCGCAGGAGCGACGATTTGCCGGCGCCATTGGGGCCGAGCACGCCGATTTTGGCGCCCGGGTAGAAGGAGAGCCAAATATCGTCCAGGATGATGCGCTGGGGCGGAATCACCTTGCGCAACGCCTTCATGACGTAGATAAACTGTGGAGCCATACAACTGCCTCTCTTGCTCTCTATGAGCTAGCGCGCGGGGACGCCAAAATTGCGTCGAAATGGGGATAAGTCCCATAACTTATCCCATAGTTTTGGATTGTCGCTGTCGTCGTGGCCGCTCCCGGGGTGTGCGAGTGCAGCCACACCGAAAGTTAGCGGTCCGTGACCGGTGGTGGGAGGCGAGTTCGTGGATTTTGACTCGAAATTCACCGGTCACGACAAGCGGGTTTCTCCGGGCGAAACCTCCTGTGCACTGCCCTCGAGATCGCTATCACAATAAGTGCGCGATTTTTCCAGAGGCCGACGTACCTGATGACATTGTTGTCACTACGGTGATTCTGGACTTCGGCATCAGACTGTCGTACGATTGCTCGCTCGGTCCTGATTGCTTGGCCTTCTGGTAGTCTCGCTGTCCGTGAAATCTGCGAGCCGTAAAGCCTGCTAAAGCGGAAAAACGTTTTGCATTGGCGGTTTGTCCTGCCGGCAGCTCGCTCGGTCTTACTAGTCCTTCGTCGTCTCCGGCGAATCAGCTGGCATGTTTCAAATCCCAGTCGATCACCTTGACCTCATGGGTGAAACAAGTGGTGACCAACGGTGTTGGCGTGTGGTTGTATAACTCCGGCGGCAGCTCCTCCTACACCAACATGACGAAGACTGCGGATACCCCAACCTGCGCGACCGGGACTCCTGCGGCGACGGGCGCGTGCCCCTGACCGCGAAGCAGTGATGGTCGTGCAACACAAACCCACCAGTGCTCACGCGCTGGTGGGTTTGTGCTATGCGCCCCTGGAGATATCGAGCACACCATTGGCGGCCACGGTGCTATTCGAGCTAATTTTGCTCCCGTGACCCGCCGCCTCGCGACACCTACCGACCCATCCATAGGTCCCCTCCACCCAGGGGCAGTCGCCGACCTTTCGGTTGGCCGCGTATTACAGGAGTCGTCTGGTCTCGTGATGGGCGTTCTGTGTGGACTTCTCGTGTTGCTGTCCGCCTGTTCGGCGAGCGGTGACCTCACGCGCGTGACGACGCCCACCACCGCACCTCCACCGTTCATTTCTATCACCACGAGTGATTCACGCGTGCGTGCCGGGCGCGATAGTGTGAAGCTCGTGTGGTCAGCAGGGAACGTCACCTCCTGCGTGGCCTCGGGCGCCTGGTCCGGAGTGCAACAAGCAGAGTCTGCGCTGTGGATCAAGCCGCAGGCAACTGGGGTGTTGACCTACACGTTGCAATGCACCGGCCCAGGCGGAATTTCCTCTGCGAGTGCGACCGTCGAAGGGTGGCTACCGCTCGCCGTTGCACAAACGTCGTATGCGAATTTTAAAGACGTTGGTATCATCACAACGCTCATTCCCAGCCTCTATTCACCCCATGCGTACGGTGATTTTCTGCAAACAGGAGAACGGTTCCTGTTCCAGACCGATCTGACCTACAGTGCGAGCAAGCCCATTGAGCTTGCGACGCCGGCAGCGTACGGATTTTCGCAGATGATGAACGGTGCGTGGCGCGCCACTCCGGGGATTCTCAACGCGTCGGGCCCGAAACCGTGTATTCATCCTCGGCAATCGCTTGTCGCTGATTTTAATGGCGACCGAAAACCTGACGTGTTTATCGCGTGCCACGGCTATGACAGCGCTCCGAACCCAGGAGAGCGCAATCAAGTCATTCTGAGCAGTCCCTCAGGCACGTATACGCTCAGCGATGCCTCTCCAGACGTCGGGTTCTGGCACGGCGCGGCGGCGGCGGATATGAATGGCGACGGCACCATTGATGTGGTGGTGGCGAACGGGCGCGAGGTCGTGCTATTCGCAAACGACGGGCAGGGACATTTTAGCCGAGTCCCTGGGAATTTCCTCGGCGGCGTGGTTCCCCAAGCTGCCTGGTGGACCGTGCAGATCACCGATGTGGATGAGGATGGTATCCTCGACCTCCTGCTTGGCGGCAATAACTTTGTGTACGGCAAATGTCCGGGCGATCCTAGCTGTCTGAACATAGATGCATCGACCGTTTTCCTTGGCATGACAGGCGGCGGATTCTCGAGAGCCGTCCGACTACCATCGGTCACGGGGCAACCGATGGTGCTCGATTTCGTCGTGACCGGAACGGGCCCTACCCGGGCGATCTGGATTGATCGTACCTCCGATGCCTATTCGAGTCGGACCGTGCAGCGCGTCTGGTGGCGCACTCTTGAGTCTTCCGTCATCTTCACGAGTGCAGAAAAATGGATGCCCTGGTTGATTCCGCTCAACATCAATGGCGCGTGGTACATCGGGACCGATCAAAGACAGGACAACTTCGTTCCGCTCCGGGTTCCGTGAGTCGTCGGTGGTCCGCGAGCCGCGGAACATCTCAACCGCCCGCGCGTTGTGTCTTTTGGAGGTGGTAGCGCATGGACTTTACACACATCGCTGAGCAACTCTCGGGAAGCCCCGTGACCGCGATCCCCGCACTGTTCGTCGCAGGGCTCCTCACGAGTCTCACCCCGTGCGTCTATCCCATGATTCCGATCACGGCGGCCATCGTTGGAGGCTCCTCGGTCGGCGCGCCGCCAACACGCGGTCGCACGGTCGCCCTGACGCTAAGCTACGTCCTCGGACTCTCGGTGGTGTATTCCGCACTCGGGCTCTTCGCGGGACTCTCGGGAACACTCTTCGGCAGCGTCAGCAGTAATCCGTGGCTCTACTTTGGCATGGCGAATCTGCTGATCGTCGCAGCGCTCGGCATGCTTGACGTGATCCCGGTACGGTTGCCGTTGTCGATCATGCAGCGTGCCGCTACAGCCGGCGAAGGTGGGCGAATCGCGGGAGCCCTTACGATGGGCGCCGTCAGCGGGCTTGTTGCCGCACCGTGCTCAGCGCCGGTGATGGCCGCGGTGCTCACCTGGGTGACCACGACAAAGTCCGCAGTCCTCGGATTCGTCTACTTGTTCTCGTTCTCACTGGGCATGTGTACGCTGCTCGTGGTCGTTGGGCTTTCCTCTGGATCGCTCGCAAAACTCCCGCGCGCTGGGGCCTGGATGTTGTGGGTGAAGCGGGCCTTTGCGCTTATCATGGTCGGCGTGGCTGAGTACTACCTCTTGAAGGCAGGTGAGTTGTGGATCTGAAACACATCCTCCGCGGCGCGACCGCATTCGTGATGATGACCGCCGGTATGACGCTCGCGGCGCAGGAGTCTGGCATCCCGGTGGGGAGCAAGGCGCCCGGTGGCATGCTCGAAGGACTCGACGGGAAACCCGCAGATCTCGGCGCGTTAGTCGCCAAGGGCCCCACCGTCATTGAGTTCTGGGCGACCTGGTGCGAGAACTGCAAAGATCTCGAACCGACGCTGATCGCCGCCCAAAAGAAATACGGCAGCAAGGTACAGTTCGTCGGCGTCTCAGTGAGCGTGAATCAATCGCCCGAATTAGTAAAGCGATATGTAGCCAAGCACGGATTGGCCGGCGTGCAACTCTACGACCGCAAAGGCGTTGCCGTAGATGCGTACGATGTACCCGCGACAAGCTTTGTGGTGGTCATCAACAAAGCCGGGAAGATTATCTACACCGGACTCGGCGGAAAACAGGATCTCGACGCGGCTATTAAGAAGGCGCTGTAACAGGCCCTGTAACAGGCCCGGTAAGCCGCAGGTCGAACAGTAGTTTTGGCGGTTGTGGGTCGCGGGTGTGGTACACGCGTAGCGTGTGCATCGTGAACGGTTCGCTCTCGCGAACGGCGAGCATCGGCTTGAGCGACTCCGGCGTGATGGTCGGATAGAAGCTCAGTGTACAGTGCGGCGTAAATGGATACCGCGCCTGCGCACAACGGACCCCGCTCGTAGCGAGTCGTTCGTGCAACGTCCGCACGGGTCCATGCGGATCGAGCGGCAGCACAACGATCTCGCGCTGCAAAAAGCGTACGGGCCGCCCAAACTGAAGTGTCAGGGGCGGCGTGCTCGCGGCGATGGGCTCCAGCAATCGCTTCAACTCTGCGACCGACGTCTCCGGTGTGATAGGGCCGACACCTGACGAGCCGAGCATCGTGACATGCGGGGGGGCTTCTCGCGCCATCTTGATATCGAACCGTTCTTGCAGCGCTTTCACGCGCATGGCCACCGGGCCGTCGAGCTCGGCGATGATGAAGATCCCGTTCACGGGTGGCGATCGTGCCAGCGCACCGTCATGAGGCCGCCGACAGTGCCGATGCCAGCACCTAACAGCACATCGCTCGCCCAGTGCTTGTGGTCGTAGACCCGCGAAACGGCCGTAAGGGCGGCCGCCGTGTAGAGTAGCGGGCCAATAATTGTCGCGTCGCGTGAGGAACGTCGCGCCACACTGGCGGTGATAGCCGAGGCGAACGCGAACGCCGCAGTCGCGTGACCAGATGGGAACGACTGATACGCGGCGTCGCTCACACCACGGCCGAACGCAAAGTTGTGCGCGTTGGTGGAGTCCGCGTATGGGCGTGCGCGCCCCGCTGCAGCCTTGAGCGCAATCGTGACCGCACTGCTTACGACAACCGCTTCAAATGCCATTTGGCCGTCGCGGGCGGTGTTCGGGTCGTGAAATATTTTTCCGCCCGCCCACATTGCGGCGCTGATCGCCAGCGAGCCGGGGTCGCCGAACAATCGCGCGCCTGTCATGGTGTTCTTGAGCATCACGTTGTTCTGCAACGCTGACTGACGGAACCACTCCGTGATCACTTGATCGCGCTGAAAGAGTAGCAATGCGCCGGCTGTGGTCACGCCTAAAATTGTGGCATCGCTGCCGCGAGCGATCGAGCTGTCGCGTGGCGCGGCTTGTGCGAAGGTGGCGGTGGGTGTGGACGCCGCCATTGCGACCGCGAGCACCGTAGACGCTGCTGCATGGACAAATGTTCGAACGATGGACGTCATGAATTGTCTATTGGAGCGCCGAGCATGATTCGGTCGATTCGAGAGTTCGGGGTTCGTGCGTGAAATCGCACGAGCCAGATGCCGCAGAGGAGACCCAGCAGCGCGCCAGCCGCAACATCGCTGAACCAGTGCTGGTTGGTGTAAACGCGGGAGAACGCCACAAGAAAAGCGGCCGCGAAATAGAGCATGGTGCCGGACCACCGCAGGACTGCCGGCTGACGCGCCAACACGGTGAAACATACCGCTGTGGTGAAGCCGAACGTGGCAGTCGTGTGGCCCGATGGCATCGAGAAGTAGTGCGCGTCAGTCCAGCCGTGCAGAAAGGACCAATGCCACGGAGCGCTGGGCAATACAAAGGGACGCGAACGCCCGGCGAACCCTTTGATGATCGCACTAATCGCACTCGATAGCGCGATCCCTTCGGCACCACGAAGTCCAAACTCGGCCATTCCTCGACGCTTGAGCACTCGGCCCGCAATCAACACGAGGAGCGTGTAATAAATGACCCCGTCGCCACCCCACCAGTTGAAGTCGCGACTGAGTTGCCGCAGCGCCGGCGACGCTTGCACGCCGCTGCTCCGCACGGCGCGCTGAATGTCCGCGTCGAGACGGTAGACGGGATTTCGTGGGGAGGCTGCGGTGCTGTCCTGCGCACTGCCAATCACTGCCTGAGCGGTCATCATGCTACCAGTCACCACGTTGACCGGTCGCGGTGATCACGCGCGTCAGTCGGTGCGCCGCGTTCGCCCAGTTGGTGCGTGTGGCCTCACGCGCCTTGACCGGCTCACCTCCACGGATTGCTGCGATGATGCGTCGATGCTCCTTCACCGAATCACCGATCGCGGTCGCAAGTAGCGTGACATACAGCCGTTCGTAGCGCTCGGCCTGTGGCTTCACGGCGTCGTGGAGTGCCCGCAAGCGTGGCCCAGCCGACGCATGGACGTAGGTGGCGTGAAAGCGATAATCGAGCTGAAACAGTGCCTGGTGGTCGGGACGCTTCGCGGCTGCGGCCTGCGCGAACGATTCGTTTACGCCGTGCAGCACGTCGGCCAGTTCGTGGCGCTCGCTCTTGGGCAAGCGCGCGGCAACTTCCGCGGCCTCGCCCTCAAGCGCGCCGACCAGATGAAACAGCTCGTGCGCATCAGCGGCGGTCAGCGGTGCAACCACAAGCCGAAGTTGCCGCGCGGTGCGCTCTCCCGCGACGTAGCCTTCCTGTCGCAGCCGTTCGAGCGCCGCGCGGAGCGGTGTTCGACTGACGCCGAGCCGTTCGGCAAGCTCGAGCTCCACCAAGCGCGTGCCTGGGGAGAGGCGCCCCTTCACAATCAGATCGCGCAGCCGTTCGTATACCGCCGCTGGGCGCGGGCGTGCTGTACCCGCCGTGTGCGATGTCCGTACTTTGCGAGCGGTTCGTGGTGTGCGTACCGTGCTCACTTGGGCGTCATCCAGCCTGTCCAGCCAGGTCCGCGCACGACCTGACCCGGCTTCGCACCGGTGTGCGCGCCATCCCGGATGACTTCCACGCCATTCACAATCACCGCGTTGACGCCAACAGAGAGTTGGTGTGGCTTTTCGAACGTGGCCTTATCGGCAATCGTGGTGGGGTCGAAGACCACGAGATCCGCCTTCATTCCTTCTTTGATCAGGCCGCGATCTGTGATTGAGAGGCGAGTGGCAACCGCTGAGGTCGCTTTGCGCACCGCGTCTTCGAGCGTCAGCACCTGCTCGTCGCGCACATACTTGCCGAAGAGGCGCGGGAAGTTTCCGTAGGCGCGCGGATGCGTCATCCCGACCGCCGTCGCTGGATCGTTCGCGCCGGCATCAGTGCCAAACTTCATCCACGGCTGCTTGAGCTGCAGCTTCACATTGTCTTCGCTCATGCGAAAGAGGATTTCGCCCAGCTTCGCCTCCTCGGCGATATTCAGATCAATCAGGGCATCGGTCCAGTGCTTGCCCATCGCGGCCGCGATTTCGGTGATGCGCTTGCCTTCGTATTGCTTGTACTCAGACTTGGTGAATCCTACCACCATCACATTCTGCGGGGCTTCGAGGCAGCTGTTTTCAAATCCCGGAATCTCGCGCTGCAAGTCGATTTTTACCTGCTCGCGGATCTTTGGGTTGCGGAGATTCTCTAGCAACTTGCCATCAGCTGCGTACTGCGGCGCGATGCAGCTCGCGAACCCGTTGGCGCCGGCGATGTACAGGTACATATCGGCCTGCACGTCCTGCCCCGCCGCTCGCGCGGCATCAATCCGCGCGATGGCGGCCGGCATCTTGTCCCAGTTGCGCAGTCCCGACGCCTTGAGATGATAGATCTCGGTGGGCACGCCCCCTTCGCGGCCGATCCGAATGGCTTCGTCGACCGACTCCAAGAGATGGTCCCCTTCGTTGCGCATATGCGTGATGTACACGCCACCAAACGGGGCCATCGCCTTCGCGGAGTTAATGAGGTCTTCTGTCGTGTTGTAGTTGTCAGGCGGGTACATGAGCGCGCTGGCGACACCAAAGGCGCCGTCTTGCATCGCGCGCCGCACCATCGCCATCGAGCTGTCGCGCTGCGCCGCGGTGAACGCTCCCATCTCAGCGCCCTTCGCATAGCCGCGCACTGTGCCGGAGCCGACGAACGACCCGATGTTCTCCGAGGCGCCGCGGGCTACCATGAAGTCGAGCCACTGCCCAAAACCATGCGCGCCGGTGAAACGCTGCGCGAGGCGACGACTGGTGCTGTCGGTCACGAGTGAGAGCAGTTTGTCGTTCACCGGCGCCGGAGTGTCGCCTTCGCCGAGGATTGCCGTCGTGATTCCCTGTACCACCATCGACAGGGCGCGCCCGTTGCCGATCATGAAGTCGTCGTAGGACTGCGCCTGAATGTCAATGAAACCAGGGGACACCACCTGCCCGCGCGCGTCGACTTGGCGTTTGGTCACGGCGGCGGTGAGGGCATAGCGTGGCGCGATTTTCACAATCCGATCGCCCCGCACCCCGACATCTCCCCAGAACCAGGCATTGCCCGATCCGTCAACGATTCGACCGTTCGTAATCACGAGATCGTAGGCGGTGTCGGCAGGCACCGGTGTAGGTGCCGGCGCGGCACGGCGTGTGACCGTCACCGAGCAGGCAGCGACGAACCAGGCGAGCGGAAGAAGAGCGGCAAGCTTGCGCATACAGGACTCCGGCGGCAGTTTTGTATACAATACTGTGTACAATGTGCGGCGCCGGTGCGCCGCTCGCAAGTCACCGCCGCGCGTGGTGCATGGCGCAGTCCATCGTGCCTGTTCCGGCACGGCCCTTCACCGCTCACGATCTGCGTTACATGCCACCTCTTGCATTCGTTCCACCGCCCGCGGGCTACACCATCCGCCATCTCGCCTCGCACGCCGAACGGGCTGAAGTGGTACGGTTGCAGGACGACACGTGGGGCGCGGGATTCAGTGAGCGAATTCCGGCGGCGATGCTCTTAGTCGGGCCCAAACTGGGCGGGATCAGCGCTGGCGCCTTTGGCGCGAACGGGCGCATGGTCGGGTTTGTCTTCGGCCTGACCGGCCTCCGTGCTGGGGTGCTGACCCACTGGTCCGACATGCTCGCCGTGCGCCCGGAGGCCCAGGGGCAGCGCCTGGGTGAGGCGCTCAAGCATTGGCAGCGTGCCGAGTGTCAGCGGATGGGAGTGCAGGTCATGCATTGGACCTTCGACCCCTTTGTGGCGCGGAATGCACACCTGAACCTGAACCTGCTTGGCGCCGGCGTCCACCAGTTTGTGCCCGATATGTATGGGGTGGACACAGGGAGTCACATCCATGGCCCGCTCGGGACGGACCGGTTCGTGGCGTCTTGGGCGGTCAGTTCGGACCCTACGGTACTGCCCAGTGATCCGGCGATGGTCGAGGGGGTCCCCGTGGTGGCTGGGCCGTCTGGCAGCGGTTCTGGCAGCGGTTCTGGCAGCGGTTCTGGCAGCGGTTCTGGCAGCGGTTCTGGCGCCGCGGACGCGCTCCCCGACCTGCCGCGCGTCGCCGTGCGCATCCCCACCGACTATCATCACCTGTTAGACCACGATCTCGATGGCGCGCGTGTGTGGCGCATGGCAGCGAGGCGCGCCTTTTCGCACTATCTCTCCACCGGATATCGTGTCTCGGCGTTTGTACCCAATCGGACGTCCGATGCCACCTATCTCCTGACGCGGAGTACTTGAGTATGTCCAGCATGCGCATTGATCGCATCATCCTGCGTGAGATTCGGCTGGCCCTCAAGGAGCCGTTCCGTATATCGTCTGGTGTGGTTCAGGACCGTCGTATTATGCTGCTCGAGCTACACGATGCGTCCGGCGCCACGACGTGGAGCGAGTGCGTGGCGGGCGAACTACCCAACTACTCGAGCGAAACGATTGATACCGCCTGGCTTGCGATCTCACAGTGGGTCGCGCCGCGCGTCCTTGGGCGGGAGATCGCGCACCCGGGCGAACTGCACGAGGTCCTCGAGCGCGATTTCCGCGAGCATCGCATGGCGAAAGCCGGCGTAGAGATGGGATGCTGGGGGCTCGCTGCAACGCTGGCGGGGCAGCCGCTCGCGCGCTTTATCGGCGGGACGCGTACGCAGATCGCCACCGGTATTTCGCTTGGGATTCAGGCGAGTCCCGACGCACTGATTGAAAAAGTGCGGGCCGCGCTTGCGGAGGGCTATCACAAGGTCAAGATCAAAATCGAACCTGGCAAGGATGTCGAGTGGCTGCGTGCGGCACGTGCGGCGCTTGGGCACGACGCCCATCTGATGGCCGATGCCAACAACGCCTATACGCTCGACGATACCGATCACCTCGCAGCGCTCGATGAGCTGGATCTGATGATGATTGAGCAACCGCTCGCGCACGACGATCTCGTGCGGCACGCCGAGTTGCAGCGGAAACTTCGGACGCCCATTTGCTTGGATGAGACGATCACCTCGCTCGACCGTGCGCAGGACATGATTACGCTCAAGAGCGGCCGGATTATCAATATCAAAGCCGGTCGTGTGGGCGGGTTCGCGCAGTCGCTCGCGATTCATGATTTGTGCGAATCGCAGGGGATTCCGGTGTGGTGTGGTGGCATGTTGGAGAGCGGCATCGGCCGCGCATACAATGTGGCGCTTGCGTCGCTCCCGAACTTCACGCTCCCCGGCGATGTGAGCCCGAGCGCGCGCTATTGGGCGCGCGATGTAGTGAACCCTGAGTGGACCATGAAGAACGGAATGGTCACCGTGCCGCTTGACGTGCCAGGCATTGGCGTAGAAGTCGACACGGCGATGATTGAGTCGATCACCGTGCGGCGCGAGGTGCTCGCGTAGTGGGAACCTCTACGAGTGCCCCCGTGGGAGCACACGGATTGCCGTTTACCGACGCGGACCGTGCGCTACTGAGCACGCTGCGGCGCGATTTGCACGCACATCCTGAACTTTCCTGGCAGGAATCGTGGACGCAGGAACGGCTCGAACGGGCGCTTCGCGAGATCGGCGTCACGGATCTGCGGCGTATTGCTGGAACTGGGGTGCTCGCCGTGATTCCTGGCACCGTAGCAGGCGCCCCAGTGGTCGCGCTCCGCGGCGACATCGACGCACTACCAATCACCGAAGCCACCGGCCTTCCCTACAGCTCAACAGTCGCGGGCGTGATGCACGCCTGCGGACATGACATCCACGCCTCGTGGGCGGTGGGCGCCGCGCTCTTGCTGGCACGCACACCGGCTGCGAGTGAGGTGCGCATCCTCCTGCAGCCGGCCGAAGAAGTCGGCCAAGGGGCGCGCGTAGTACTTGAGAGCGGCGCGCTCGACGATGTCGCCATTATGTTTGGCGCGCATGTTGACCGTCGCTTCACGGTTGGGCAGGTCGTAGCGCAGGCCGGGCCGCTCGCGGCGAGCACCGACTCGTTCACGATCACGCTCCACGGTGCCGGTGCCCATGGCGCGCGCCCGCAGGAGTCGGCCGATCCTATTGTCGGAGCGGGCGCACTCATCATGGCGCTGCAGACGATTGTCGCGCGTCGACTCGACCCCGCGCTCCCGGGAGTGGTGACGGTCGGCACACTCCGTGCGGGCACGGCGGCGAACATTATTCCCGAGTCAGCAGAACTTTCGGGCACGGTGCGCGCGACCACCCCGGCATCGCGTGCCCTGCTCACACGCGAGGTCGCACGGATTGCCGACGCTGTGGCGCTCACCCACGGCCTCCGCGCGACGGTCGCATTTAGTAATGGCACGCCGCCGGTCGTGAACGATCCGCGCGCCGCGACGATCGCCGCCGATGCCGCGCGCGCCGTGCTTGGTGCAGCGTCGGTCGTCCCCCTCGGCACTACGAACATGGGGGGCGAGGACTTCGCCTTTTATCAGGAGCGAATCCCAGGCTGCTTCTTGCGCGTCGGCGCTCGTGAGCCGGGCGGCGAGCCAACAGCGGCACATTCGCCGCGGTTCGCGCCGGACGAGGACGCGTTGTTCGTTGGCGCGGCACTGTTAGCGGAGTGTGCACGGCGGGTGGGAGTGGCCGCGCCGTGAGATCGCCTGACACGCACGGGCGCGATACGCGCGTGCATGATAAGCGTGAACGTGAGAAGCGCGTGCTCGTGGTTGACGCGCGCGTCCTGTGGGGCTCGGGGATCGGTCGCCATGTGCGGGAAGTCACCGCGCGCATCGTCGCGGCTGGGGAGTTCGCCGAGGTCGTGCTTGCGGGCGATCCGCAGGAACTGGGCGCGTGGTGCGCGACGCTTTCCTCAGCGACACCAACGCGTATCATTGCGCTCGGTGGTGGGCGCTATTCTGTGGCCGCGCAGCTCCAGTGGCCGCAGCTGGCGCGGTCGCTGCCAGAGCGGAGCGTGGTCTGGTTCCCGCATTGGGATGCGCCATTTTTTTTCTTGCGGCGGCCGACGGTTGTTACGGTGCACGACCTGATTCCGCTCCGTGTCGCCGACCATACGAGCGCTGTGAAGCGTGGACTGATGCGCGCACTGTTGCGTCGCGTCACGCGGCGCGCGGATCGCGTGGTGACCGTTTCACAGTTCACACGCGATGACCTCGAGTCGCACGACTCGGCGCTGCGCGGTCATGTCCGAGTTATTTGTGGAGGCGGGGTACCTGAGGCTTTTGTGGAGCGCACGGACAGCGCGCTGCCGCCTGGGGTCACCGCACCGTTTCTACTGGTGGTCGCAAATCGGAAGCCTCATAAGAACATTGAACTCGCGGTTGAGGTCTTGGCGCGGCTTCACGAACAACATCCGACGCTCACGTTGGTGGTTGCCGGCGAGCGCTTTCCGCACTGGGACTGCACTGTTGCGCACGCCGCTCGGATTGGTGTGGCAGATCGGATCGTTGATGTCCAGACCCTCGACGATGCGCGCCTAGCCGCGCTGTATGCTGGGGCAGCGTGCTTTTTGATGCCGTCGCGCTACGAGGGGTTCGGACTCCCCGTGCTCGAGGCAATGGCAAGCGGTACGCCAGCGGTCGTGGCGCGTGCCACGTCACTGCCGGAGGTCGTGGGTGATGCCGCGTTGTTGGCGGACCCTGACGATGTGGACGCTTTTACTGCAGCGGTCGCGTCTGTGCTGAACGACCCAGCGGAGGCCGCGCGACTTCGTGCCAGGGGCACACTGCGCGCGCTTGAGTATTCATGGGACCGTACCGCCGCCGACATGCTGCGCGTTTTTCGCGAGGTGCTGCCGTGACGCAACCGGCCGTCGCGCGTGTGGTCGTGATTGTGCTC
>Ga0114971_10001826_pt1 | contig 14510 bp, 15 predicted proteins | sample M_140625_MF_Meta_FD_87320 | JGI IMG/M metagenome (GOLD analysis project Ga0114971, IMG submission 87320) | Freshwater microbial communities from Lake Montjoie, Canada to study carbon cycling - M_140625_MF_MetaG | ecosystem: Environmental > Aquatic > Freshwater > Lake | place: Lake Montjoie... | reverse complement strand
ATTTATTTGATGTTAATATTATAATTAAATCTGGATACATTCCTATTTGAATTGAATCAAATAAATTATTCCATCCCATTTTATTTTGAATTGATATATTTAAGTTTTTATGATCAGGAATACCTTCATTAATTTTACTTAATGCAATATCTATTTCTTCAAATACTATAACTAATGGACATTCTTCTGTTGGATCTGCATCTAAATATAAATTTGAAAGTGTATCACCAGGATTCCATAAAATTAAATTATTACAATATGATGCTTTATAATAATCAGCTAATAATAATCCAATCATTGATTTACCAGATCCAACTGGTCCATGAATATATACTGTAGTATGTTTTGTTTTTTTTTGATGTTCATTAATTTGTTCAATAATATATTTTTGATTTAACCTAGGTTCTAAATTTTGAATTTTTATTGTACGTTTTCTATACCATCTATTATTAAATGATCCTGTACAATCAAAAATATTTATATTCATTTTTTTAATTGGTGTAATAATACTGTAATTTTGTTCTTCATTAACATCTATATTTATATCTTCTTTAACAAGATTTTTATATGATTTTTCTGTACCAATTAGATAAATTGTATAATAATCACTATCATTAGTATTATAATTTAAATATAATATATACCAATATCCATATGCATAACCACATCCTTTATCATTATCGGTTAAATGACTCCAATTATTACCAATTTTCTTTTGAATTATTTTACATTCTTCTTTTTTTCGAAGAATATACATTCTTAATCCATACTGTTTAGTAAAAAGAAAAATTATATCCCATGGTATATAATTTAATATAGCTAAACCGATACTAATATATAATGTATGAAAAATTGTTTGAACTACTGTCATGATTGATATATTTAATATTAAATTAAATTTAAATAATTAATTTTCAATTTTATATAAAAGATATTATTTATATAATAAAAATGGCGTGCAGTAATGATTGTTGTTCAATAAATGAAGATGATACAAAAAATATTAAATGTCCTAATTTTTTATTATGTGAATCCTATGAATCACAAGAAATATTAGATGATAATAATGGCTTATGTGTGTATTGTAATATAATATGTGGTAAATTAGAATTTGAATTAGATAAACAGTGTATTATATGTTTACAACATAATAAAACAAGTGTATGTTTTGATCCTAAATGTACTCATCATATTTGTGTATCATGTTATAAAGTAAAATATATATTTGATGAAGATAATGATAATCAAAATATATTTAAGATATGTTCAATTTGCAATGTTAAATAAATTAATGTCAAACATCATATCTGGATTTTCTACTAATATAGAATTTATAGCATCTAATCGTTTTTCTACAGGTAATTTTGCCTTACTTTTTCTTGATCTAATTTTTATTTTTTTCTCTAATGATAATGCTCTATTTACAATTAATATTTCATTTGGATCTATTAATTTTAACCAACCATAAAATTTCCATTCACCTGTCTTTTTTTGTAATTTTGTATATTTTGCACCACCAACTAATTCACCATTGTGTTGACGAATTCTTCTTTCTTTATTTGTTGTTATTCCAATATATGTATTATTATTAGCTGTATTGAATAATAAATATATTATGTAATTTGACATAATATATTTGCATAATTATTTTTTATATTTAATATTCAGAACTTGTCATAGGATCAGGAAAATAATATGGTATTTTACTTGCGTTTATACTTGGTATTTTTGGTTGAGTACTAAAATAATATATTGCATATCCTATAGCACCTACTAAAATAACAGTACCCACGATCATTACTATATTATTTGATTGTGGGGCTGGATCACTTGTGCCTGATGTTGTGCCTGATGTTGTGCCTGATGTTGTGCCTGATGTTGTGCCTGATGCCGTTCCTGATGCCGTACCTGATACCGTCCCTGATGCCGTACCTGATGTTGTATTTGATTTTGTGCCTAATGTTGTGTCTGATGTTGTTACTTTCCCATCTGGTGATACACTAACATTCTTTCCATTGCTATGATTTTTGATACTTACGCTCCCTCTATCGTTAAGTTCGATGGAATCAATGGTACTTGTATTTTGTGAACTATCGTATACATAAGTATTATCAGGAGTATAGTTAGGGGTATATTTAGGTGTAGCTGGTGGTGCAAATGACGATGCGAATGATGGTATAGAACTTGAATTATTAAAAACTACGGGTATTTGTAATGCTGTATTTACTTCTTCTTCTTCTTCTTCTTCTTCTTCTTCTTCTTCTTCTTTAATACTAGCACTTGTACCACCATTTGTACCACCATTTGTACCACCACTATTATCATCATTAGTATATTTATCTACTATCTCCCGTGCATTTTTTGCAGCATCTGTTGCTTCATATACTTCTTTTTTTGCTGTATCTAGTTTTTCTATTAATTCTTTTCCATAGTTTGTTGAGTCAAAGCTAACATCACTTACTTTATCATTAAATTTGGTTCTTATATCATATATTGTATTTTCTACTATATTATATACTTCAGTTGCTTTTTCTGCTGCTTTTTCTGCCCTTTCTGTAGCTTCGACCAACTCTTTTAGATAATAGGAAGTTTTTTCCTTAAAATTTATATCTCCATAAAATACATAAGTGTAATCATCTATAGCAATATTTTTATTTTTAGTTATTTCACTGAATTGAATTTTAAACTCCGCTAGTCTAATCTGATTTACATTATCTTCTGCATTAGTTGCTGCGGTTTCTGCATTAGTTGCTGCGGTTTCTGCATTAGTTGCTGCAGCTGCTGCACTATCTACTAATTTTTTTACTGATTTTCCATATTCGGATTCTTTATCTAATAATTTATTATATGTAGCGCGTTCACTTGTTGCATATATGCGTACTGTTGTTGCTTCTGCGCGTAATCTTATTGCTTCTGCGCGTAATCTTATTGCTTCTGCTTCTGCATCTGCTAGTGATGACTCTGCTGGTGGTGACTCTTCGTCTATACCCTCAATTATATTATTTTTTTTTAAACTTAATTCTATTAATTTTTGTAATTTATCATTAGAATATTTTTCTATATATTTATTATTATTTGATTTTTTAAAATTATTATTAATACTAGTAAAATTTTCTATATATGCTGGCATATTATTATATAATAAAAAATATATAATAATATTAATTTTGAGCAATTAAATTATTTGCATAATTACGTGCTTCTAGACGAATACTTCTTCTTAATGTTATTGTAAAATAATTATATAAATCAGATTTTGCTCCGTAACTTGCAGCAATATAAAAATTTTCTGCGGCTGTCTGAGCATTTAATTTTACATTATCTATATATGTTGATAAATTATCAATATAATTTAATTTATTTCCAACATTTAAAAAATAATTTGCATTTCTATTATTCATTAATTTTATTGCATTAAAAAATCGTAATAAGAATACTTGACCTCCATAATTTCTCCATAATCTAATTAATATTCCAGAATATATATTATCTAAACTTTGCACACCATTTAGATTATCAACATCTTTTGTCCATATCATTCTACTATACATAAATGTATTATCCCATGTATAATTAGTATCATTAATATATGTATCTAAATGATATTCCATACTTTCCCAAAATTTTTCTCCATCCATTCCAAAATAATTAAAATTTACATTTGGTAATATATTTCTTGTTAATAATCCTCCAAACACATTTACAAATCCTTGATTTACCCATCCCCATTCAAAAAATCCTAAAGTTTTAGTAGTATTATATCTATCCGTTAAATTATATAATCTATAATCAAATAATGGAGTAAATTGATCTGGAAATATATAATTACGACATAATTCATATGTAAATACGTGTTCGAATTGTGGTAATTGAGTATTATCTTCTACATATTTAACACATGAATTATAAAAATATTTTAAAAATGCTGGACCACATGCCATTCCAGATATTCCATGACTTGCATAACCACCTGCATTAATGTATGCAATTTCAATACGAATTGGTCTATTTTTATATGGACGTGGTGTTGGAATTCTTCCAACTGTTAATTCAAATTGATCAATTAATTTATCTAAATTATCAATTAAAATAGCCATTGCATAATAATATTTATTTTTATTTGTTAATTCTAATAAAAATATTGGTTGAGTAATTGAACCATCTTCTAATGTAATATCTAAATCAGTTCCAACATTATTTTTATCTATAATTAATGATATATTTCTTCCGCAACATACTTTAACATTTGGTATAATATATGTTTTAGTATCATTATTTTTTGTAATAATTATAGAACTATAATTAGAATCATCAAATATTTCAATATTAGGAACATCATATGGTATATTAAATAGATTATTTGGTGTATATGATGGTGTTGTTAATGGTGTCCAAAATTGATTCATACTTGGTGGTTGAGATGGTGCTATTATAGGTGGTATAGGTGGTATAGGTGGGGTTGGTGGTATAGATGGGGTTGGTGGTATAGGTGGGGTTGGTGGTATAGGTGGGGTTGGTGGTGTAGGTGGGATAGGTGGTGTAGGTGGTATAGGTGGGGTTGGTGGGGTTGGTGGGGTTGGTGGTGTAGGTGGGATAGATGGGGTAGGTAGGGTAGATGGGATAGGTGGTTGCATAGATGATTTATTAAAACTTACAATAATTATAATTACACAAATTGCTAATAATATATATCCACCGTTCATATATTATTATTTTAGATAAATTAATTATTTTTACATAAATTTTTTACCAAAATTATCCTTACTTACAATTTCTACTTTTAATTTAATTGCTTTCTTTACCTTACTATTAGTACCAGTATCAATTGCTTCTTGAGTAGTTACCAAATAATTAGTCTTGCTAGATACACTACTACTAATTTTACCACCATGATTTTCTATATATTCTTCCCATTCTTTATTCCTAAAATCACTAAATACAAATGTCTTACCCGATACTTTTTTATCTTCTTCTACTTCCTGTGTTTTATACTCTTGGACTTTGCTTTTGATATTTGATGGTAAAGTATTAATTAATTTCTCATACTCAATAATCTTTTCTGCAAATGGACCACTCAAAGAATCTTCAAAACCTTCAATTTCTTTAATACCATTTTTGATCTCATCAAAAGTCTTGTTTTTTATCCAGACAAGTACCTTTGGATAAATTTCAAAGATTTTCTTTAACCGTCTTGAACCAAAGTTATGGCCAAAAATATTTGAAGCATGTGCAAAAATAAGAATATCAATATCTTCAATACTTTTTTGAATTGTTTCATAAATCTTATTAGCCATTGTTTCTTTGAAATTATCTAAAGTTAGCAAATCTTCTTTTGTTATAGTAAGAATCTTAATTATAGTATCAAATCCTTCATCATAAAGTTTCCCAACAGTTTGTTCACTTAAAAATTTCATATTCATATGTGTTACAAAATATGTTAGTTCACTAATTTTATGTTCACGTATTACATCCCTATTTTTATTTTTAACTTCATCTAAAACTATATCAACATTAGTTTCATTCCATTTATATGGAAAATCAGGCATACTTTCTCCAGTTGCTTTAATTATTTTCTCTATATGAGGAATTACATCTCCTGCACGAACAATTTGAATTATAGATTCAGGTCCAATCTTATTATCTTTAATAAATTTTCCATTAAATCCTGTGGCTCTTTTAATTGTTACACCAGATAATTGAACAGGTTCAATTAAAACAGTTGGTTTAACATAACCATCTTTAGATACATTCCATTCTACTTCAATCACTTTACATTCTGCAGTATTTTTATCTGGTAGTTCTTTGAATGCAAATGCATGTTCTGGATTTCCTGATTTATTAACTTCATGTTTAATATTGTCTGTAATAATAATACCATCACATTCATATTTACCTGTTTTTTTACGATCTTGTAATAATTCAATTAATTTAGAAAAATCAATTGATTTTAGTAAGGTATGATGAACAGTAATAAATCCGAGTTTACTAATTTCTTTTAATTGATCCGTGTGAATTTCACGGGGATATAACATTTCATAGGCGACAAAATCGATTAGTTTTACTGTTTCAGGATCAATGGTTTTTTTATTGGTTAATCCAGCAACCATAGATCTTGGATTAGTCTTGTCACCTGAATACGTATCATAATTATCTAAGGAAATAATAAGTTCCCCTCTAATAGCAAGTTTCTTTTCTTTTAATTCTTTTAATTTATTTAAACTAGGTATATATGGAATTAAAAAACTAATATCAGATCCCATTTGTTCATCACCACGTTTATATAAATGCGCTTTATTATCTTCATAGTAATATAATGCCGATACACCATCTAATTTATCTGTAATAGTATATGGACCCTTATATTTAGATAACCATTTCTCAAATTGTTTAGTATCAGATAACTTATATTTATCCATACTACCCATATGATAAGGAAGTTTTACCTTTTTAATTTCAGTAACTTTTGGTAGAGGTGCACCTATTTTGCTTAATGTAGGATGTTTAGGGTCTCTTTTCTTGAGTTCATCTACCAAAAAATCAAATTCATCATCTGTTATGACAGCTTCTTCATTATAATATTTTTTAGATGCATATAAAATTATTTTAGATAATTGATCATTAGTAGCATTTTTGATATATTCAAGAGGATCAGTTTGATATTTTTTAATAGACTTATCCATTTTATTATTATTAATTATATTTATTTATAATTATATTTTTTCAAATTTATAATTATATATAAAATGTTTGGAGATATTTCAAATATTCATAATAATGTAGATTTAATTTATATTTTAACTGCAGTTCTTATTGTAAATATGATTGTTATTTTAATTGCAAGAGACACTACACTTTTTGGAAAATCAGTAAATGAATGGTATAATAAATTTACTATAACTGCAGTTCTGTTAGATGTATTAATTATAATGATTGGATTTGTAATAACTAGATATGTATTTGATGTATTTAAATTAAAATTTACACCTGAATTATTTATAATTATATTAATAACTATTCAAGTTGTACATGATTATTTATTATATACATGGGTAATTGCACCCTATCCTGAAGGTAACAACCAAATAATTGATGTGTATAAAAAACATGCAAATGAAAATGGTTATACAGCAATAGTTGCTGATTCAGCAATAGTTCTTGGATCAGCTGTAATAGCAATGTATTTAAAAAATAATGAAATGCATGAAACTACAAGTTTATTAATATTTAGTTTATATATAATTCCATATTTTATTTATCAAAAAGTAAAATACTAAAAGAAAATAATAAAATTTTATTTTCTTTTATAAAAAAATATGGTGTTCCTATCCCCATCCCTGAAATATGGGGTCCTATCCCCATCCCATTCCTACCTGTTTACTAGGCACCCTCCTCGTCCTCGTTGGTGAGCTCTATCATGGGTCGCTTTTTTTCCACCTCCTTCCCCAACATCTCAAGGGTTTTGGGAAAAGTCGCAAGCATGAACTTCTCAAAGGTCGTGCTGCGCATCTTGACGGGGTTGTAGAGCTTTTCGGTGATGGCCCACGCCTTCATCCGAAAAACTGAGTACTCCCATGCAAAAGAGTCCCCCTCCCACATGACTTGCCCCTCCACATCAGTGCAGTACTCCTTCACAGAGAGCCCCTGCACCGCCTCGTCAAAGTCCTCGGTCACACCGATGCCCCCGTTGCCAACCACAAAGGCACCGTTGTTCACAGTCCCAGTGGGTTGCGGAAGGTGAAACACCTGCCCAGGTCGCAAGAACTTGACGTCCCCAGACGACGCCTTGCTCAGGGACGGCTTGGTGCACTCTTTGCCTGTTGCCTCCACGCTCCAAAAACCCTCGTCGTCGCAATCAACGATGATGCGACGGGATCCCCCTCCACCCACCTTCTGTTTGCGACGCTCCTCCTGGTGCTGCTTGGCAATCATCTTTTTCACCACAATCTTTTCCTTTTTGCTCAACATCGTATGTGATGAAAACAAAAATGCGATCAATATGTACTCGGTTGATCGCTATGCCTAAATTTAATAGATTCTTTATTGAATTATTTTTTCAATTTTTATGGTGAACACCAAAATTTTCCAGTTCTATTTTCATCCATATTTGGTTTAGTCTGTAAATAAGGTCTTTCAAGGACATTATTACATTCACAATATGAATTTTGAGCTGTTTCTTCTGATATAGCTGTCATGGTGCATGATCCTGCTTGTGATTCTAAATCAGGACGTCTCCAGATATTATTTTTATATATTAAATTAAAAGAATAATAAGGACTTGTATAACACGTAGCTTCACAATTTTCAGTTAAATTATTATTAGTACATGTATTTGTATTTATTTTACATTGAGAACCCTGCCATGTAACATGTTTATTAGAATTACTTAAATCATTTACCATCCATTGTTCATTGTTATTAACTATTTCAACTAATTTAGATTGAGTATTAAAACACATATATTTATCAGGATAATTAGATTGAGGATCACGTGGAACTTGATATAACATATCTGGAGATGCACATTCAATATGTTCAGGTAAATTTGATTTAATATCTAGAGTTTTAATTTCATTATAATTAGTTAAATTTGCATTAAATTTATTATAATCTGTTTTTGGATAATTTGTAATATCATAATTTGTTTTTTGATAATCAGATTCTATTGGTCTAGGGTTATTATAAGTAGCATCTGCATAATTATAATTTAATGTATCTGGATCTGAAGGATAATCACCTGTATTTACATAATCTACCGTATTTGGAATAGACATTATTATATATAAAGAAAATTAATTAGATTTAATAAAATTAATTATATTAGAATCAATATTTTTAAACATTGATTTATTATTACATACAGGACATTTATTTAATTTATTAATACATTCTTCACAAATATTTTGATGACCGCAAATTCCAATTAATTTACCACTATTTAAAAAACAAATACCACAGTCTTCTTGATCATAAATCTTAATTGGTAAGATTTGTATTAATAAATCATTATATGGAGTAATTAATTTATTATTATTAATATTAAATTTAAAAAAAGAATAATTAATTATTACATATTTATCATTACCAATTATATTAATTTGCTCATTATTTAAATTTAATATTATATTATAAAAATTTAAATTAATAATATTGTAATATATTATCGTATTATTTTATATAAATAATACTTTTTGTAAATTTAAATTTGTTTGTACTGGTATATATATTTTTTTTTTGATTATTAAATTTATAAGATGAATAATAACAAGAAATAAATTATACCAAAATGGATATGTATATTGAATAAATTCATATAATAATATTGTTACAAAATCATTCATAAAATTATTATATATTTTCATTGTGTAATATTAAATAATTATTCTTAAATAATTATTTAATTATAACATATAACTATTTGGATTAAAATTTAATACACTTGCATATTTTGATCCTTGAGAATTAGTTCCCATTATATCTTGATGTTCAGGTATTCTTTGTATTGCATTATTAATTTGTTGATTTTGTTCACGTTTTGTTAAATGAATAGGAGGTGACACTTCTTTATTTATATACTTTACTGGTTTTGATACTACTGGTACTAGCTCTGGTTCTTCTATAATTGTATTATTTATATCAGTAAATAATTTTTCTATATTAATAGGTTCAGGTACTTCTGTAAATAAATTTAATTCATCACTTAATAATGATTTTGCTAATTTTTTTTGTAAATATTTTTCATACAATGCATTTTGACGTTGTTTTTCTATATAACACCACATTAAAAATAAAATTAAGCAAGCTATTACTAAAAATATAAATAAATTATCTTTTGCAAATCCACATGTTGCACTACCTGCAGTTTGAACAAATGAATATAAATATGATTGTTTAGGTTGTGAATAAGTATAACCATCATTTATTTTTTGCAATAATGAAATATCTACTAAATTTGGTTTATTTAAATTATTTAAATAATTTAATTGATTGCTCATAATATATGTATATATATTTTTCTAAAAATCATCTACAATTTCTACAGATCCAATATTTGCTTTTTGATATTCAGTAGGTCTTTTTTCAAAGAAATTAGTTTTTCCTTGAATTGAAATAGCATCCATAAATCTAAATAATTCTGGAAATTCTACATTATACATTTTTTCATAACCAAGATTTACTAAAAGATTATCTGCAACAAATTCAATATATTGACACATTGTTGTCGAATTCATACCTATTAAATCACATGGTATTGATTCAGTAATAAATTGTTTTTCGATCTTAATTGCTTCATCTAACATAGCATACATATCTTCTTTAGAAATTTTTTCATTAATTAAATTATAAATTATACATGCAGTTTCAGTATGCATGCCTTCATCACGTGCAATAAATTCATTAGCAGATGTTAATCCAGGCATTAATCCACGTTTTTTCAACCAATAAATTGCACAGAAAGATCCACTAAAAAATATACCTTCTACAATTGCAAATGCTACTAATCTCTGTGAAAAACTAGATTTAGTATCCATAATCCATTTCATTGCCCATTCTGCTTTTTGTTTAACACATGGTATGGTTTCAATCGCATTAAATAAGTGTTCTTTTTCAGTATCATCTTTAATATATGTATCGATTAAAAGTGAATACATAATTCCATGAATATTTTCCATCATCTCTTGAAAACCATAGATGAGTTTTGCTTCTTTAAATTTATATCCTAATTGTTCAATATCTTCCTTAAATCTTGTGGATATATTTAAATTTACAATCCCATCAGATCCTGCAAAAAAAGCTAATATATTTTTAATGAAATATTGCTCATCTGACGTTAATTTATCCCAATCTCGCATATCTCCAGATAAATCTACTTCAGTAGCTCTCCAAAAAGATCCTTCTTGTTTGTTGTACATTTTCCATAGTTGTTGGTTTTGAATTGGAAAAATTGTAAAATTTTTACTGTTTTGCATTTTTAGATAATTTATACTATATATTTTTATTTATATAAAATAATTATTTCAATTTCATATGAATGTTATTAATTTCAATTTTTAAATTATACCATTTTTAATATACCGTGAGATATCAAGAACCGTCAAATGCCTATATTAAGTACTCCGTACTTACTATCTGGCAAATTTGACTAGTAGCGTTTGTGCACTAAAAATTTAAGAACTCTTCTTAAAAGAAGAGTTCTTAAATTTGGCACCTCACGGAATATATATTTTAATTTAAATATAAAAATAATAATTAAAATATATTATAAATATAATTATGCATGTACATACAATATCATTGTTAGGTTTGCGTCCTAAAAATGAAGATGATTTATTTTACAATTTAAATTTAAATTCAGGAAATAGTAGTGATAAAAAAAGAATTGCAAATATAATTGGTATTTTTGATGGTCATGGAGGAAATTTAGTAAGTAAATATTTAAAAGAACATTTACCAAAATACTTTTATGCAAATTCTGAAAAAGCATTTACATCTAAAAATGATGAATATGTAAATAAAGTATATGATCGAATGCAATCTAAATTAATTAAAGATGTACCACAATCTAAACAAATGGGATCAACTGCATTAATTTTAAGTTTAGAAAAGGGTAAATCTGATATGTATTATATCCAAGTTGTTAATGTAGGAGATTGTAGAGCAGTATTATGTAATGAATATAATATAGCAGTTACGTTGACAAAAGATCATAAACCTATGCAATGGGAAGAAAAAATAAGAATAGAAGCATTAGGCGGTAAAATAACTAGAGATATTGGTGATGATTATAGAATTAATGGATTAGCGGTATCACGTGCATTTGGTGATTTAGATGTGTTACCATATGTAACTCATGTACCAGAAATATTTAATTATAAAATAAATATTAATAGCAAATTTGTAATTTTAGGGTGTGATGGTGTATGGGATGTTCTATCATCTCAAGATGCAGTTGATTTTGTTATAAAAGAAATGATAATTAATTCAACTCATACTGAAAATTATCATACACATACTCAAAAAAATATTGCTAAAAAATTAGGAGAATATGCTATAAAAAAAGGCTCAGGAGATAATATTAGTGTTATAATTATGTTTTTTTAATTTATACAAAAAAATATATATATTCTTTAAGTATATGCAAAATAAATCTTTAAGTTTTGAAGATGATTCAAATTTAAGAAGCATAAATCCCAATCCTGTAACTTTACAAAAACCAGATTCTTATTATTTAGAAGAAGTTAATAAAATAGTATGCCCTGTAACAGATATTTTAGTCAATGATAATTCAAATAATACATATGAAAAAGATAATTTTTATTGCTATAATAATGGACCTACTAAAAAATTAGTACAATGGAAAAAAGTAGGTGATTTATGGTTACCTAGACATTTAACAAATACCAGTGAATATAAAGAAGTAGATGGCAATGTATGTAAAGTAGTAACTGAAAGTTGCGATGCATTTAACCCAGTTCAAGGATGTAATTTAAAATGTTTTTTAAATGATAAAACTACAAAAACATTTAGTGCAAATTATTCAGCTTTCCCTTAAAAATATAAAATTTATATATTTTTAGGATATATTTTCTAATTTATGTTTATATTTTAGATATTTTTGTTCATAATTAGGCTTACCACCTGCAAAAGGTACTTTTTTTGCAAAATTATTTGATATATATCCATTTTTACATAAGTGATTTATTACATTCCATGAAATATCATTTAACTTATTATGTGATTTTGTTACAAATCTAAGATTAAATAATTCAGATGTATATCGATGACTGGGAATTACAGGTGCTGTATTGTAAGGTTGCCATATAGGATCTGTACTCATTGGACGTGCATTATGTGTTGCACCACCTGCACGTGGTGGATTTGGAAGTGGTGTTGATAGAGCGGGTTCAGGATTTAGAACCACAACTGCAGCAGCGCCACCACCACCTCCACCGCCTCCACCACCGCCTCCACCGCCGCCGCCATTACAACCATAATATGCATTTAATATATTTTGTGATGTTGCAGAATTAACATATATTATGTACATATTAGAACTTCCCGATTCATATAATATATTTTGTAATATACCGCCACCACCACCGCCACCGCCACCGCCACCAATTGGAGGCAATCTTACATGAGCAGGAGCTGCACCTAAAATTGTCCGTAAATCAAATCCAGTTTCTTCTTGAAATTCGCGTAAAGCACCAAAATGCGGTAGTTCTGTTGGTCTTATATCTCCCTTAGGAATACCTACACTATTTATAGGTATACGTATCTGACATGATGTAGGTACATATACTCCACTAAATTCTTTCATGTTATTAACTATATGATATTGTTCATATGCAGAATTAATAAATTGTTCGTTTAATATATATTGTAAAATAAATTGTAATGGATCAAAATTAAGAGCAGATAATACAGGGATCATATTACCAACTTGTGCTAATAATGTACCAGCAGCACCATTACCATTATCTGTATCAAATTTTTGTTGAAAATTTGCCATAACCTGACCACTAACACCAAATATACCAAGTGCATCTAGTTCATTAATAAAATTTGTTAATGGTTTTAAATATCCTACACTTTTATCATTAATTAATCTACCTGATTTATCATATTTAGTATCAGTACCAAAAGAATATACACTACCTGTACCAATTAATAGACTGTCATTATCACTATTATAAACAACAATTCCAGCTTTATTCATATTATATTATTCTAAAAAAAATATAATATCATTCATTAAATAATTTGAATTATTTTTAATAAATGTATAAAACTCTTTATTTTTATTAATACGTAAATTATAAATATAATCTAATTGTGGAATATTAAATTTATAATTTAATACAATATCAGAATATTTTATCATTTCATCATAAATGTTATACGTAGTATTTGATTTTTCTAACAAATTAATAAATTTAATAATTCCAGATTTACCAATTCTATCAATAATTGCTACATATTTTGGTATAAGCATATATTGTTCTACATCTGTATTATTATTAAAAATCAGATTAATCATATCAATAATCATTTTTTTTTCTTGAGGTGACCCTAGAATAAAATTATCAATATTTGAATTTTTATATAAATTAGATAGAAAAGATGCAATTAAAATACAATTTTTAATGTTAGAGGTAATAGTAAATTGATCTAACACTTTTTCAGTCATATAATATCTAAAAATAGAGCTTTCAAGATCTGTCATATCTAGATTATTTGTAATTAAATAATCTTCATATGCATCATGTGCAAATTTAAACATACTAGAAATATTATTATTTATAGAACTAATATCATGTTTATCTACTGAAATAGTAGAATCAGATGTTAAAGGCTTTAGATAGTTTGTAACTTCCATATTTAACATAATAATCTATATTATAAATTTACCAATTAATATAAATTTCAATTTTTATTAAATTACATAAATTGGTTTATAACGTTTCCACCGTGAATCCATCTCACATTTAAAATATGCAGAATCTTTATTT
>Ga0114971_10001825_pt1 | contig 14521 bp, 9 predicted proteins | sample M_140625_MF_Meta_FD_87320 | JGI IMG/M metagenome (GOLD analysis project Ga0114971, IMG submission 87320) | Freshwater microbial communities from Lake Montjoie, Canada to study carbon cycling - M_140625_MF_MetaG | ecosystem: Environmental > Aquatic > Freshwater > Lake | place: Lake Montjoie... | reverse complement strand
TTGAACCTCGGACCTCACGCTTATCAGGCGTGCGCTCTAACCACCTGAGCTAATGGCCCTTCCGACCTACAACCAACTATCCAGCAGAGCCTTGAAATAAAGCCTCTTCAAGGCCGTCCGTCAACGTTTATACACCACAATCGCAAACTTCTCTGATCCGCAACGCCTACTCCACAAACTTGTGGCCGCCACCCAACCCGCGGTCCTCGTCCTTGGCGGCGTCGTACTCGTCGTCCAGATCAATCAAATCATCGTCCAGGTCGCCGAGCTCGTCGTCGTCCTCGAGATCATCATCGTCCCGATCGTCGCCGTCCACATCCTCTGGATCGTCGAACTCGTCGTCCTCGTCGAGGTCGTCAAGATCTTCGTCCGGCTGCTCATCATTCGGATCGATATCGTCGTCATTCTTCGCCGCGAACAACGCCACACTGCCCGACATATGCCCAGATCTCCGCTGGATGAATCAAAGAGGATGACGCGCGAATCAGGTGCTTACCTACAACCAACGCCACATGTTCTGCAACGCGTGGAGCACGACGCCACCTACACGACGCCACCTACGCGTCGCGATCCCGCTTGGCCTCGCGCGAGACCTTCTTTCGGTCGGTCGCCAGCAACTTGCGCTTGCGCAACCGAATGGACTTCGGCGTGACCTCGATCAGCTCATCGTCTTCGATATACTCAAGCGCCCCTTCCAACGTCAACACCCGGGGCGGCTCCAACGTGATGTGATCATCGGCGCTCTTGCTGCGCATGTTGGTGAGCTTCTTTTCACGCGTCGGGTTCACGTCCATATCACCCGGGCGCGCACTCTCGCCCACCACCATCCCTTCGTACACCGCGTCGCCTGGCGACACGAACAGCGTCGAGCGGTCCTGCAGGTTGCCGAGTGCGAAGGCGATAATCGTACCGCCTTCCATCGACACCAGCACGCCGCGCGCGCGCCCTTCCAGAAATCCCGCCCACGGCCCGTATTCCAGAAACCGGTGATGGATGATGCCCGTGCCACGCGTGCTCGTCATGAACTCTGAGCGATAGCCAAACAATCCGCGAGCAGGAATCTTGTAAAGAATTCGTACCATCCCCTGCCCGGGGTTCTTCATTTCCAACATCTGCGCCTTGCGGGGGCCGAGTGCTTCGATGACGACGCCCATGTATTCCTCGGGCACGTCGATCGCGAGCTCTTCGTACGGCTCCAGCTTCTCGCCCTTGTCGCCGACGTGCAGAATCACGCGCGGACGCGAGACCTGAAACTCGAACCCTTCACGACGCATGGTCTCCATGAGAATCGTGAGGTGCAACTCCCCTCGGCCGCTCACCGTCCAGGTGTCGGTGGCGTCGGTTTCTTCCACGCGGAGCGCGACGTTCTTCTCGAGCTCCTTCTGCAAACGCTCCAGGATCTGACGGCTCGTGACGAACTTGCCGTCCTGCCCTGCGAACGGCGAGTTGTTGACGAGGAAGTCGACGGAGATTGTCGGCTCTTCGACCGCGATGCCTTCGAGGCGATCCGGAAACTCCGGATCGGTGAGGGTCAGACCGATTTCCACCCCTTCGAGCCCGGCGAGCGAGACAATTTCGCCCGCGTCCGCACTCAGGATTTCGATGCGCTCGAGCCCTTCGAATCCGTAGAGCTTGGTGACTTTGCTGACCGTTGCCTTGGCCGTCTGATCGAGGGGGAGGAGCGCCACCAGATCGCCCAGCTTGACCGTGCCACGCTCAATACGCCCGATCGCGAGGCGACCCAGGTACGGCGAGTAGTCAATGGTGGAGACGAGCATCTGGAAGGTGCCGTTCAGCTCAGCCGGCGGCGGCGGCACATGCTTGACGATCGTCTCGTAGAGCGGGACGAGGTCCACGGCCGGCGTATCCATGTCCATGGTGGCCACGCCGGTACGCCCGGAGGCGTACACGAACGGGGCGTCGAGCTGGGCCTCGGTGGCTTCGAGCTCGATCAGGAGGTCGAGGACCTCCTCGTGGACGCGCATCGGGTCGGCGCCCGGACGGTCGATCTTGTTGACGACGATGATCGGGGTACGCCCCAGCGCGAGCGCCTTGCGCAGCACGAACCGCGTCTGCGGCATCGGGCCATCAAAGGCGTCCACGACGAGCAGCACGCCGTCGACCATACGAAGGATGCGCTCAACCTCACCACCGAAATCGGCGTGGCCTGGCGTATCGACAATGTTCATCTTGGTCCCGTGCCAGCGCACCGAAGTGTTCTTGGCCAGGATGGTGATGCCTCGCTCGCGCTCGAGCGGATTCGAGTCCATCACGCGCTCAGCAACCACCTGATTCGCGCGGAACGCACCGGCTTGACGGAGCATCTGGTCGACGAGGGTGGTCTTCCCGTGGTCGACGTGGGCAATGATAGCGATGTTGCGGATATCCATAGCCTTAAAACATAACTCAGGGCATGCGGAAAGTCTGCCCTGTACGCCGAATCTGTGGAGATTGCTGGCCGCCAGCGCTGGGGCCGCCGGACCAGGACTAGGCGCAAGCCGTTACGCGTGCACGTGCTCCGGTGCGCAGGCCGCCAATGAACGCCCTTCAATCTGGATGGTCACGTGGTGAATGCCGTGCGCGGCAACCGCGGCGGTCATCGCCTCCAGTGCTTCCTGATTCCGCGCCGGCTCCGAGACCACGGCGTGGGCACTCATGGCAATCACTCCTGACGTCAGCGTCCAGATGTGCAGGTCGTGCACCGACTCAACGGCGGGCACCTGCGCCAACGACGCGCGCACTGCGGTGGGATCAATGTGATCCGGCGTCGCCTCAAGCAGGATGTCCACGCTCTCCTTGACCAGCGACCAGCTCCCGCGAATAATCATCACCGTCATCACAATCGACGCGATAGGATCGGCAATGGTCCACCCTTTGTACCGAATGAGTAACGCTGCAACAATCGCGGCCGCCGACCCCAAAAGGTCCCCAAGAATGTGCAAATAGGCGCCACGCACATTGAGCGAATGTTCCGCGCCCGCATGCAGCAAACGTGCCGACACGGCATTGGCGACAAATCCAGCAACGGCCACCCAGAACATGATGCCGGTAGCCACAGGCTCGGGATGCTGGAACCGGACGATGGCCTCCCACACAATGGCCGCTGAGATCGCCAGCAGCGTGGCACCATTCAGCAGCGCCGCCAGAATCTCCCAGCGCAGGTAGCCGTAGCTTTTTTCCTGTGTCGCCGGCTGACGACTGAGCCACGCCACAAACAGTGAAAACGCGAGTGCGCCGACGTCCGTTGCCATATGGCCGGCGTCGGCGAGCAGCGTGAGCGAGTTGCTGGCGAGCCCACCAATAATCTCCGCCACCAGGAAGATCGCGGTGATAATCAGCGCGCCCTTGAGCCCCGCGCCACTGTGGTGATGATGATGATGGTGCGCCCCCAACCCGTGGCTGTGCCCGTGGTCATGGTCGTGGTCGTGGTCATGGTCGTGGTCATGCCCGTGCGATTCCGCCGGCGTCCGCTGGCGGTGCGTCGAACAATCGGGGTAACTTGTATTCGTGCTAGCACGCTTCGGGGTCATCGTTCTCCTTTTGCTCCTCAACGGCTACTTCGTGGCCGTGGAGTTCGCGCTCGTGCGCTCACGTCGCACGCGATTGCAGGCTATGGTCCGCGCGGGCGATCCGATCGCCCGATTCGCACTCCAAGCCTCCGGTAATCTCGAGAAGGTGCTCTCGGCCAGCCAGCTCGGGATCACCCTCGCGTCGCTTGGACTCGGCTGGACCGCCGAAGGAGCGCTCGCGCACTACTTCGAATCGCTGCTCACCAGCCTCCCCTTCGTCCTAGAACAATCGCTCCGCGTCAGCGCTGGCGCCATAGTCGCGCTGCTCTCTGTGACATTCTGCCACGTGGTGTTTGGCGAGCTCGCACCACGCGCCGCGGCACTGCACCAGCCAGAAGTCTTTGCCAAGTGGCTCTCCCCGCCGCTGTTGGTCTTTGCCTGGTTCGTGCGTCCGTTCACGATGGTGCTCAACCTCTCGGCGCGCGGCGTCCTGCGGCTGTTCGGTCAGCGCGCAAACGTGGGACACGACTCCGTCCACTCGCCCGATGAACTCCGCATGCTGATCGAGCAGAGCGAAGAACAGGGCGCGATCGACAGCGAAGATGCACAGCTGATTGGCGGCGTGTTTGAGTTCTCCGAAAAGAACGCTCGCGAAGTGATGACCCCGCGCACCGCGATTGTGGCGCTCACCGTTGAGGCTGCACTCGATGAAGCGGCCCGCACCGTGGAAGAGGCCGGCTTCTCCCGGTACCCCGTGTACGAGGAGACGATCGACAACGTCGTCGGCATGCTGCACGCCAAGGATCTGCTCCCGATCCTCCGCGACCCGACGCGCGCCGAGGGCTTTGAGGTGCGCCAGATTATGCGGCGCATCCATGTGGTGCCTGGCTCTCGCGAGGTCGAAGAAGTGCTCGGCGATTTCAAGCGCCTCAAGGAACACATGGCGATTGTCCTCGACGAGTACGGCGGCACCGCCGGGCTCGTGACGATGGAGGATCTGCTCGAAGAGATTGTTGGAGAAATCCTCGACGAATACGACGATACGGTTGAGGCAAAACTTCCGGCCACGGCGTCGGGCGAGTTGCAGGCGCAAGGCTCAACACCGATCCGCGAGTTCAACCTGCGCTACGACCTGAACGTCCCCGACACAGATTTCACGACGGTCGGCGGCTTTGTGTTCGGCGCGCTCGGGCGTCTGCCGATTGAGGGCGACCGCGTTGTTGGCGGCGGCGCATCGTTCGTCGTGCGCTCGATGATCGGCCGGCGAGTGGGACTGCTCGCAGTCCAGCGGGACGTGGCCGCTGGGTGAGCGTGCTGCGTGCTGGCTCCGGACGGTCGGAGCGAAGGGAGGGCCTACTCCCGACCGCGCGCCACCATCGAGCAGGCCACAAGCATCGCTTGGATCATCGAGGAAGCATCCGCGATATCGCGCCCGGCGATGTCTAAAGCCGTGCCGTGGTCCGGCGACGTGCGCGGGAAGGGCAAGCCGAGCGTCACATTCACCGCGCTACCGAAACTCGCCACCTTGATCGCCGTCATGCCCACGTCGTGATACGGCGCGATCACTGCGTCGAACTCGCCGCGCATGGCGCGTACGAACACCGTGTCGGCCGGGAACGGCCCCGCCATTCCCGTCTCGCGCGCCACCGGAGCGAGCAGGAGGTCGTCCTCGGTGCCAAAGCGGCCACCGTCGCCCGCATGTGGGTTGAGGGCGCAGAGGGCCAACCGCGGCTCGGCGATGCCAAACTGATCGCGCAGCCCGGCGCGGGTAACGTTCGCGGCGCTCCGCAGCGCATCAGCCGTCACCGCGCCTGGCACATCACGGAGCGGAATGTGTGTCGTCGCGAGCACTACGCGGAGTTTGTCTGAGGCGAGCATCATCGCCACACGGCACCCCGTAAGCGCGGCAAGCATCTCCGTGTGCCCCGGAAAGTCGTAGCCGCCGGCGAGTAGTGCGTGCTTGTCGATGGGTGCGGTGACGATCCCCTGCACCGCGCCCGACTGAGCGAGTTCGACCGCGCGCGCAATGGCGAGCCCTGAGAATCGGCCCGCATCAGCTTCTGTGGCATCGGGGCTCCACGCCCCCAGCGACACATCGACCGCGGTGCCCGTGCCTTCCGGGCCCACCACGATCGGATCGCAGGCCGCGCGCACCCGCGCGTCGGCCAGTGCCTTGCGCACGATCTCGGGACCGATTCCGCGGGGATCCCCCAGCGTGACCGCGAGACGCACGCGAGGCATCATCACATGCGGATGACCACGTACTGCTCCTTGCGGAGCTGGTCGTACATGCGGCGGTACTGCTTTTCCTGCACGAGCTGCTGGCGGATCCGGTCGCGGATGTCGGCCTTTGTCATCGCGCCCCCTTCGGTGCGCTCCGTCACGCGGAGTACCACCACCTTCGGGAAACCGGTCTGCGGATTCGCAATCTCAAAGAGCTTGCCGAACTCGCCGGACTTCGCGTCGCCAGCGGCAGTCTTGTACTCGGGCGGCAGGCTGTCGATCGGATACTGGTCAGCGTAGCTCGTGAGCTCGCCGTTGTCGTGGAACTTCGCGACGACCGAGTCATACGGCATACCGCCCTTCCAGAGCTTCTGCACGGAGTCTGCAAGCGTGTGGGCACGTGCGACATCGGCCGAGTCGAGCTTGGGCATGATGAGCACGTGACGCGCCTTCACTTCGGCGGGCTGCACGCGGTCGACCTTGATCACGTGGTATCCGAGCGTGGTCTTGATCACCACGGGGACAATCTGCCCTGGGCCAAAGGCGAACATCGCGCGGTCGAACTCGGGGACCATCACACCACGACGGTTCCAGCCGAGGTCGCCACCGCGCTCCTTGGAGCCGGGGTCCATCGATTCACGCTTGGCAATCTGCTCGAAGTCGCCACCCTTCTTGACCTCGTCCAGAATCGCCTGCGCCTTGTCGAGTGCGAGCTTCTCGTTGGCCGCGTTGGCGCGGGGCGCGATCACGACCTGCTTGAACGAAATCGCGGTGGGGCGCTTGGGGAGGCGATCTTTCACCTTCTCAATACCGTCGTCGATTTCCTTTTCCGTCACCTGGACGGGCGCGGAGAAGCGGCCGTGCGCCTTTAGTGAATCGATGCCAATCCGTTGCTGCTCGGAGCGACGCTCGCCGTCGGCGAGATACTTTCGGAACTCGCCTTCCGTGCCAAACCCTTCGCGCTTGAGGGCCGAACGCCACTCGGGGTCGCTCTTCACGCGGGCGCGGATTTCCTTGAACTTCTTTTCGACGTTGGTATTGACGTCCGTTTCTGGCACGTCAATTTTGAACTGCTTGGCGGCCGCAATCAACGCTTCTTCGTCGATAATGATGTTGAGCACGTCGCGCGCCATGGCCATCTGCCCCGCGCTGTCGGGCGGCACTTCGGCGCCCTGGGAGCGGAGCATCGCGATGCGGTCAAGCACTTCGCTCATGAGCACCGGATGCGTGCCGACAACGGCTGCCACCTTATCGACCGCAACGGAGCGGAGGGGGTCGGCCGCTTTCTGCGCCATTCCCACGGCGGGAATGGCGCTACACAACAGAATGGCGAAAGAACGACGCATTACTACAGGCTCCTGAGTTACGGCTTCTTGGGTGCCGGAGCTGCCGGAGCTGCCGGAGCTCCCGGAGCTGCCGGAGCTGCCGGAGCAGCGCCCGCCGGCATCTCGCCCGGCATCGGCACAATCGACTGCGGGCTTGCGGCCTTGCGCGCCGAATCCGCCTTTGCCTTTACCTTCTCGACTTCGGCCACGGTGCGCTCGATGCCAGCCTGAACGACGCGCCCGTCGTACTTCTTACGTAGCGCGAGCACGATTGGTTCCGGCACCTCCACAAACTGCTCCTTCTGGCTCAGCACGCCGCTGAGGAACGCATTGGCGCGGCTGGCGGCCAAGCTGGAGCGCTCAGACGACGACTTCGCGCTATCCGCCAACTGTGCCGGCGACACCTTGAGCGCGTTCATGCCGGCCATGTACGCCGAGTGGAACGAACGCTGCATGCCATTCACATCGGCCGTGTCGAGCCCGAGCTTGGCGCTGTCGGCTGCACGGAGCAGCAGCTCCTGACGCATGATGTTCTTGACGAGGTATGGCATGGCCGAGTCCGGCGCCTGCGCAATCTGCTCGCGGATGCGAACCTGCGGCGGGAAGGCGGCGATCCACTTGGCCATCCGAGCGGCGGTCAGGTTCACCACCTTCGAGGTGGCGAGCACGGTGTTGTCGTCGCGATACGCGTCGACATCTTCACCAATCGACTTCACGATCTTTGCAGCACCACCCTTCACTTCGACCTTGGCGCCACTCTCGAGACCGGCCACGAAGGTGCTCTCCGCGGCCTGCGACGAGGTCTGGCCGTACTTCGCGGCGAACTCGCCGGCGACTTCGGCGTAGGGCTGGCGCAGAATGATGTGGTAGCCGAACTCCGACTCCACCACCGGGCTGATCTGCCCCGGCTTGAGCGCGAGCACGGCGGCTTCGAACGGCTTGACCATGGCACCCTTCGGGAAGACGCCGAGGGCGCCGCCCTGATCCTTGGAGCCGTCGGCGCTGTACTTCTTGGCCATCTCGGCGAAGTTTGCGGCGGTCACCTGTTTGGCGACTTTCTCGGCGAGCTTCTTGGCCGAGTCGCGCTGCGCGGGCGAGGCGATGCCCTGACGCGCCATGAGCAGGATGTGACGGGCGGCGAGCATGTCGCCGTCGTCGTAGTGCTTTTGGAAGGCGGCTGGATCGGCCACCGGGGTCTTTTTGGCCAGCGCTTCCATGAACTTCTTGGACTTGATCTGCGCGACCTGCGCCCACATGGCGTCGGCCACGGTGGCGGCGTCAACCGCGGTGTCGCCCTTGGCGCCGCCGATGGCGACGAGCTGGTAGTTGACCCAGAGATTGGCGATCGCGGTGGCCACGTCCTTACGGGCGGGGACCTGCGCGTCGCTCATCAGCTTGGCCAGCTGCGAGACGGAGAGTTCCTGTGAGCCGGCGCGAGCGACGACATCGACATGGGCCGTCAGCGCGTCCTTGAGCCCGGCACACGCCGAGAGGACGAGGAGGGCGACGAGCAGTACGGCACGGGTCTGCGAGCGGTTCATGGCAGGGAAGGAAAAAGTCATACTACGAACGGCGGAGCTACTACTCTACCGTTCCTCGGACACAATTGTTCGCAGGGCCCGAACCAGCCCCTCGAGGAGAGGCGATCCGCCCAGCCGGGTCAGCTTGAGCGACAGCGGTTGCACACGCCGCACATCCACTTGGAACTGCACGTCGCGGAAGGCCGCGGACAGCGGTTTCATGCGTGGAAGCGCAGAGTCGAGAAAGGTAACACGGGCTTCGTCGCCGCGCACCAGGATGCCCTCGACGCCGATAGCCCCCCCGACCAACCGCAGGCGGGAGACGTGGAAGAAGGCCTCGGCGGCCGGTGGGAGGGCTCCGAACCGGTCGCGGACCTCGTCGCGGACCTCGTCGATGGCCCCGACCTCGGTAATCGCGCTCAATCGGCGGTAGACGTCGAGCTTGGCGTCGGCGCTCGGGATATAGTTGTCGGGAATGAAGGCTGGAACGTCGAGCGAGACGTCGGCCGGCGGGGGCGGCGGGGCTTTGTCGCCACGCATGACCCGTTTGACTGTTTCGTCGAGCATGCGGAGATAGAGGTCGAACCCGACGGCCGTGACGAACCCCGACTGTTCCGGGCCGAGGAGGTTCCCCGCCCCGCGCAGTTCCATGTCTTTGAGGGCCACGCGGTAGCCCGCGCCAAGCTCCGTGTGGTGCTCGAGCACTTTGAGCCGGCGTTCGGCGTCCACGTCCACGCGATCCGGGACCATGAGGTAGCAGAAGGCGCGGCGATGCGAGCGTCCCACGCGACCGCGGAGCTGGTAGAGTTGCGCGAGCCCCAGGTGATCAGCGCGATTCACGAACATCGTGTTGGCGTTGGGGACGTCGAGCCCGCTTTCGACAATCAGCGTCGAGACGAGCACGTCGACGGAGCCGGCGACGAACGAGGCCATGACTTTCTCGAGCTGGTGTCCGTGCATCTGGCCATGGCCGACGGCGACACGCGCGCGCGGTACGACGCGCCGCACGTGGTCGGCGATCGCCTCAATTGTTTCCACGCGATTGTGCACAAAGAACACTTGGCCGCCGCGGTCCAGCTCGCGGGTGATCCCTTCTTCGATCAGGCCGTCGTCCCAGGGCTCGACAAAGGTGATGACCGGCGAGCGGTCGCGCGGCGGGGTCTGCATGAGCGTCATGTCGCGCAGGCCCGCGAGCGAGAGATGCAACGTGCGCGGGATCGGCGTGGCGGTCAGCGTGAGCACATCGGTCTCGAGCTTGAGCTGCTTGAGCCGTTCTTTGTGCTTCACACCAAAGCGGTGCTCTTCGTCGACGATGATCAGGCCCAGTGCCGCGAAGTGCACGTCCTTACTGAGCAGGCGATGGGTTCCGATGACCACGTCGACTTTGTGGTCTTTGAGATCTTTGAGGACTTCCTTGGTGTCCTTGGCGGACTGGAAGCGGCTCATGACTTCGACGCGCACCGGGAAATCGGCGAACCGGTCGCCGAAGGTGCGGGCGTGTTGTTCGGCGAGCACGGTGGTGGGGACAAGCACCGCAACCTGCCGCCCGCTTTGCACGGCTTTGAAGGCGGCGCGCACGGCGATTTCTGTTTTGCCGTAGCCGACGTCGCCAACGAGCAGGCGATCCATCGGGCGCGCGCCTTCCATGTCGTTGCGCACGTCGTCGGTGGCTTTCCGCTGATCGGGGGTGTCCTCAAAGAGGAAGCTCGACTCGAGCTGCCGCTGCCAGGCACCATCGGGATTGTGTGGCGGCCGACTCGCGACTTTGCGGCGCGCGTACAGATCCAGCAACTCGACGGTGAGTTCTTGGATCGCCCCGCGCGTGCGGTCCCGCTGCTGCTTCCACTTGGTGCCGCCGAGTTTGTGCAGGCGCGGCGGGGGGGCATCTTCGTCGACGTCACCGACCGCGCGGAACCGTTCGACTTGATCGAGGCGGTAGAGCGGGACGTTGAGCTTGTCGCCCCCCTCGTACTCGATGACGATGACTTCGAGGGTGGTGTCGCCTTGGAAAATCGTGGAGAGTCCGCGGTAGATGCCGACGCCGTGTTCGAGATGCACGACGAAGTCGCCCGACTTGAGCGCGGTGATCGCTTCGATCGCGGCGCCACTGGCGTAGCGGCGCGCGCGCCGGATGCGGCGTTCGCGGCGGAAGATCTCGTGGTCGGTGAGGACGCGGAGTCCGAGTTCGTCACCGACGGCGGGAATAATGAAGCCGCCGCCGAGCGCGCCAATGGCGAGCATCGCCGTCGACGCGCCGCGTTTTCCCTCGTTGAGCAGCTCTTCGAGACGTTCGGCTTGTCCCGCGTTGTCGCAGAGGATGAGCGTGGGCGTGGGGCCGCGCACGAGCGCCGACAGGCGATTCATGTCGCGGTCGATCGTCTCCGGGCGCCGGAGCGGGAAGTTGACGATCGACGGCCCTTCTGGCGGCGCTTCGTAGAGCGAGAGGGTGGCGAACGTGTTGAGCGTGCGGAGGGCGTCGGCTGGTGCTTGATAGAGCGCCTCGCGCGTGGAGACATCCTCACCACGACGACGTGCGACGTCCAAATGATGCGCCGCTTCGTCCCAGGTGCGCTGCATCTCCGGCGCGATATGTACGTTTCGCGGCGCAATGACCAACGTCTCGGGGGGCCAGAGCGCAGTGAGGGTGCTGCGTTCGAACTTCTCGGCGTAGCTGTCATCACCGCGCACGTCCACCGGGAGCACCAGCGCCATCTCGGTGGGGCGCGTGGTGCGCTGCGTCGCCAGGTCAAAGTGACGCAACTCGGTGAGGTCGTCGCCCCAGAACTCCAAGCGCACCGGCTCGGCCATGCCGAATCCGTAGACGTCGACAATGCCGCCGCGCACCGCGAACTGTGCGACGTCCTCGACCATTTCCACTTGCTCGAAGCCGACCGACACGAGATGGTCGGTGAGCGTCTCGAGGCGCCAGACTTGGCCGCGACGGAGTTCGAGTCGCGCCGCGGCGAGTGCCTCGGGGACGCGCGTGCGCTCGAGCACCGCGCGTGCGGTGGTGAGCAGAATCCGCACGCCGCCGCGCGTCATGCGCTCCAGCGTCTCGACGCGTTCGCCGGCGACCTCAGCGTGCGGTTCGACTTCACCGAACCCTTCGCGTGGCGGGTAGAGTGAAATGCCCTCGCGCCCGGCGACCGATTCCAAGTCGGCGAGCCAGCGTTCGGCGTCGCTCAGCTGATCCGTCACCACGACGATCAACCGGTTCGGCTCGCGTTCGGCGAGTGCGGCGACGAGTACCGCGTCAGAGGAACCGGAGAGCCCCGCCACGTGCGTGACCGCACGTGACGCGGGCATCGTGGCGATCAGTTGGGTAAACGCGGGGAGCGCGGTGAAGCGCTCGATGATTGTCGGAAGTGGCACGCCTACGCTGTGCTCTCCACGCTCTCTCCACCGCGACCGCGCGTGACAAACGCCTCGGCTACCAGCAGCATGAGTCCGAGGAGCACGAGCATCCCGTCGAGTGCGCGACTGCCGGAGACCGCAAAGGCCGTGGCCGTGAATTTCGCGGTGACGCTGTTGGCAACAACCGGTGCGCCCGTGAACCGTGCCTGCAGCGCGGCGAGTGGCATGCGAGCGAGGTCACTTTCGCGGGCTTCCGGATTTACGACGAGCGCCGCGGAGCGTGTGGCTCCGCGCAGCCAGAAGTAGACTCCCGGCCGCATTGGTGCAGCGATGCGAGCATCGCGCGCGGGGATGCGCGAGCCATCGGGCGCTTCGAGTTCACGCGCCCAGACTGGGCGCGCCACGAGCACGCCCGGTGTCGCATCCGTCACGGCGCCGGCGTCTCCGGAGAGGTGACTCGCGATGGCGGTGCCGAGCCAGGGCACCCAGCTCGCGCGGAGCGGGAGGTCGGTGCCTTCGATGGTGAGCGGTGATGCCACGAGCACGTAGCCATTTCCTGCCACGGCCCACAGGTCACCACCGACGGTGGCGAGCGTGTCGGCGGCCGCGCCGGCGTCGGCGCCGCGCGCTTCGAGTGCATACCACTTGAGCGCGTTCACATTGGCGAGTCCTGCACCCTTCACCGCCGCAGGGCCCGTACGCAGGGTGCCGAACTTCCACGGGACTCCCGCGCGCTCCAGTGCGCGATTTGCCGTGGCGAGTTGGACCGGATCTGTCGGCGCGAAGATCAGCGCCGGCGTGCGTGCCGCTTCCGCACCTGTGATGGCGATGGCCGAACCACGGGCGACGCGATTGTCTTGGACCAGTGCGTCGAGTGCGGTGCGCGCGAAAGGACCGGCGGAGGGATCGGCGGTGACCGCGGGGGCTGCGCCCACATGCACCGCGAACCAGCGGACGTCGTCACCGCGGAGCTCGTCGGGTTCGAGTTCTACTGCACCGGCGAACCATCCGCGCTCGACAGGATCGAGACGCACGACGATGTCGGTGCCCGGCGGCGCGGTGCCACGCGCGGCAGCGCGCGCGCCGATCATGACGCGGAAGGTCGTGGAGTCGGTGGCACTCGTGGCCGCGCGCACAGCGCCACGCGGGGTCCAGTGCGCAGGCTCCGGCGTCGCGCGCACGACCGCACGATTGCGCGGCGGATTCAGCGTGGGGGCAAAGAGTGTCGCCGAGACGCCTTCGAGCGGCACATCGGCATCCCACGCCGTGGTCTGCGCGTCGGTGAGGATTGCGACCTGTCGCGCGGGAATACCGGACCCGCGCACGAGCGCTACCGCATGGCGCACCGCGGTCGGAAGATCACCCGCACCGGAGAGCGGTTCGAGGCGATCGAGCGCTGTGCGGACGGAACTCGCGCTCCCGCCGACGACGCGGCCGTCAGCGGTAATGAGCCAGAGTCGATCCCCGGTCGCCGCGCGGTCGACGGCGGATCGGGCAGCGTCCTTGAGCCTCGCGAGGACAGGGGTGCCTTCCACGACCACCGAGGTCGAGAGGGAGTTGTCGAGCACGATCGCGAGCGCGGTGGGCGCATGCCCGCCCGCGGAGAGCCGTCCGAGCGGACGCGCCGCGGCGAGTGCGAAGGCGAGCACCGCCGCGATGCGCAGGACCATGAGCAGCATGTTCCGGAGTCGCAGTTCGCTGGAATGCTCTTTCTGCGCGCGCAGCAAATAGCGCATGGCCGGAAAATCCACTTTCTCCCCCTGACGGCGGCGGAGGAGGTGGAGCACCAACGGGACCGCTGCTGCTCCAGCGAGCAGCAGAGAAAAGGGGGCAAGAAAATTCACGGCAGCGCCTGACGAGCAGCGAAGGCGCGGCGGAGCCCGATCCCGTAGGGTTGGTCGGTGAAGACCGTCTCATACGACGCACCACTCGCAGCGCAGCGCCCACGCCATTCCTCGATCGCGGCGAGCACCGTCTCGCGATACGCGGGGCGCATTTCGCTCACCATTGCGTTGACCACCTGTGCGGTCTCCGTATCGACAAGGTCGGCCTCGCTGCGTGCGACGCCGAGATCACGTTCGGCGGGGTCCATGATGTGGAGCACGGTGACGTCGTGCCCCACGGCGCGGAGCGTCGCGATGGCGGACTGCATTTCGTCTTCGTTCACGAGCAAGTCAGAGATCACGACCACCATGCCGGGGCGCGTGACCATGCGTGCCGCCTGCATCAGCGCGCCTGGGCCGTCGGAGCCTTTCCCTGCCCCGGGGTCGTCGAGCGCCTCGATAATGCGGCGCCACTGCACGGAACGCGCCCGCGGAGGAATCACCGTGCGCACTTGGTCGTCGAAGCGGATGAGCCCGACGGCGTCGCGCTGACGGAGCAGCAACCAGGCCACGGCGGCGGCGACCCGTTCGGCGTACGCCAGCTTGGTGATGCGCTCAGGGGAGCCGGTCCAGTGCATGGATTTGGAAACGTCGAGCACGATCGTGGCGCGGAGGTTGGTCTCCTCCTCGAACTGCTTGATCAGCCACTTGTCGGCCCGGGCGACCACGCGCCAGTCGAGATAGCGGAGGTCGTCGCCAGGCTGATA
>Ga0114971_10001817_pt1 | contig 14542 bp, 21 predicted proteins | sample M_140625_MF_Meta_FD_87320 | JGI IMG/M metagenome (GOLD analysis project Ga0114971, IMG submission 87320) | Freshwater microbial communities from Lake Montjoie, Canada to study carbon cycling - M_140625_MF_MetaG | ecosystem: Environmental > Aquatic > Freshwater > Lake | place: Lake Montjoie... | reverse complement strand
GGAAATGGAACCCGGTGATGGTTTATTTTTTCATGCGAACGTGATGCACCGCTCGGATCAGAACCGCTCGCCTAACCGTCGCTGGACGGTGCTGTTTTGCTACAACGCCGCACGCAACAACCCGTACATCGCGCATCACCATCCGTTTTACACGCCGCTGGTCAAAGTCAGTGATGACGCCATCAAACAGGCAGGGGTGAAATTCTCTGGCACAGGAGAGGACGCCTTCATGAAGACGTTTTCGAATCCCCCTGGTTTGAAGCAGCGTTTAAATACATAGCTCTAATGGAAAGATCTCCAATGAAATTAGCGCTGTCTGCGTGTTTCTTGTTTGCATTAACACCAACCCAAGCCTCGGATGGTTTCACCAAGCTTAAGAATGAGGTTCAAGTCACCTGTCAACCTGGTCAGGCATTTTTTTGCACCAATATGCATGTGTCTTGTGCAGGCAAAACCAATGTGCCAACATTTCCTTTCACTTTACAAGTTAGGAGAGTGACAGTTGAACTGATTGCACCTACTGGCTTTGAATTGTTTAACCAACTGTATTTGGCTAGTCAGGTGCAATGGGGGACTGATGCTTTGTATGCAGTCGTGACACCCGTCGATTCAACTGGATACATCAAGATTTTCCAAAATGGGAACTATGTATTCAGGTACTACCCTTCAAAACAATCCGATGGCATCATGTCCCTTGGGAAATGCGAATAAAGGAAAAGTTTTTATGAATAACAATTTGATGGGTCGTGTAGCCTGGGTTACAGGTGGTGGCAGTGGTATTGGTTTCGCGGGTGCTTTGGAATTGGTCAAAGCAGGTGCGCATGTCGTTATCAGCGGAAGAAATGCCTCAACCAACGCAAGTGCCTTGGAACAGTTGCAAGCATTGGGCAGCGCTGAAGCTATTTTGCTGGATGTGGCTGATAAAAATGCCGTACAAGCTGCTTCTAAACACATCCTGACCTCCCATGGCCGTATTGATATTCTCATCAACAGTGCCGGAATGAATGCCACCAAACGCAATCTTGATGTTTTGACCACGGAGTCATGGGATGAAGTTGTCAACATCAACCTCAATGGTTTGTTTTATTGCGTTCACGCAGTACTTCCGACCATGCGGGCACAAGGTGATGGACTCATCATCAATGTGTCGTCTTGGGCTGGACTGTATGCTTCAAAATTAACTGGCCCAGCTTATAACGCCACTAAGCGTGCAGTGTTGGCATTGAGTGAGTCCATCAATATGGAAGAGTGCGCTAGCGGCATACGCGCCACATCACTGTTGCCAGGCGAAGTTGCAACACCCATTTTGAACAAGCGTCCTGTACCCCCTTCCCAAGAAATACGCGAGCGCATGGTGCAAGCCGAAGACATGGGAAAAGCGATTTTGTTTTTAGCCCAAATGCCTGCACGAACCTGCATCAATGAACTGATCATTTCCCCAACTTACAACCGTTTTTACCTAGGCGGGCTTGAAACGCCACCTGAAACCAAATCTTAGTATTTGCATACCAGCCATGCGTGAAAAACATTTCGTCTATGTCATCGAGTTAGACAAAGATGTTCTCTACGAGCCCAAATTCAAGAAAGCCAACCCCAACTATGTCACCGACAAACCCTGCGTCTATGTCGGCATGACTGGACTGGACCCAGACAGGCGATTTGATCAGCACAAAGCTGGTATCAAGGCGAACAAATACGCCAAGAAGTACGGACTGCGCTTGATGCCCGAGATTTACGAAAAACTCAATCCCATGCCCTACGGAGATGCCCAATACATGGAGGTAGATCTGGCTATTCGGTTACAAAGCATGGGATATGCGGTTTGGCAGAATTGAATAAGAAATGACTGAAGGAAATACCCTTCAAATATTTTTTTGATTGACTCTTTTTGACAGCTCTTGAGCAGATTCTTTGCGCTCGCTGTAACGGTCAACCAAGTACGGTGCAATATCTCGCGTCAGCAATGTGAACTTCACCAACTCTTCCATCACATCAACCACCCTGTCGAAATAAGCCGACGGCTTCATTCGGCCATCTTCCTCAAATTCTAAAAATGCTTTGGCAACAGAGCTCTGATTGGGAATGGTCAACATCCGCATCCAGCGCCCTAGTATGCGCATTTGGTTCACCGCATTGAAAGACTGCGAACCACCACAGACTTGCATCACCGCCAAGGTTTTACCCTGAGTGGGGCGAACAGCGCCTAGCGACAAAGGAATCCAATCAATCTGACTTTTCATAATTCCGGTCATGGCGCCGTGACGTTCAGGTGAACACCACACCATCCCCTCGGACCAAGCTGCCAAATCACGCAACTCTTTGACCTTGGGGTGCGTATCAGGTGCGGCGTCAGGTTGGGGAAGCCCTAGGGGGTCAAACACCCTCACCTCTGCACCCATGGCTTCAAGCAAACGAGCAGCTTCAAGCGTTAATAGCTTGCTGTAAGAGCGCTCACGCAATGAACCATACAACAGCAAAATTTTGGGCAGATGGGTTGATGCCTGCGGCAGTACCAACAAATGTTGCTGGGGAAGTATGAAACAGTGTTCATCAAGTTGAGGCAATAGTTCAGTGACCTTTGACACGCAAGTCCTTTAAATTGATAACGGCGTTACTCAGTTTTCAACGCTGCAACCAGCGCCATGGCAAGAAGTCCACCCACAATCTGTGCCACCACAAAGAACGGCACATCAGCGGGTGAAATGCCAGCAAATGTATTGGAAAACATGCGCCCAAAGGCAGCTGCTGGATTCGCAAAGGAAGTGCTTGCAGTGAACCAATAGGCTGCGCCAATGTAGCAAGCTACTAAAGATGAGGCCTTGCCTGAAGGGGAACGCAAAATCACGAACAACAAACCGCCAGTAGCAACTGCTTCAGCGAACCACTGGGCAGGACCGGTTCTGACTTTGGTAGACCACTGCAATATTTCAAGATCAAACATGGCATGTGCGACCCATGCACCCAATGCGGCACCTATGAGCTGTGCCGTCACATAACCGAATAAATGGTGTTGCGCTAAATCTTTGCGAAGCACCAACACCAGAGAAACCACTGGGTTAAAGTGAGCACCGCTGACAGGCCCAAGGGTTTCAATCAAGACATAAAGAGCAAAAACTGTGGCAAGCGTATTTGCCAACAGCGCAATCGCCATATTGCCCTGCGCCAATTGCTCGGCCATGATGCCCGAACCAATCACCGCGCACAACAAAGCAGCTGTGCCCACCAGTTCTGCGAAATATCTTCTCCAATGAATCATTTTTTTGCAAGATCTCTGGCCGTATTTTCTAAAGCCATCTTGCTCAAGTTGGTCAAAGGAAGGCTGAGAAAAATATCCAAGCGTCTTCTGATTTGATGCATGGTTTGCTTAAAAGCATCCAGTTTTTCCTGCTCTCCACCTACAGCTTCTGACGGATCTGCATAGCCCCAGTGTGCTGTGGCTGGTTGACCAGGCCAATACGGACACACTTCACCTGCTGCGTTGTCGCAAACAGTGATGACCAAATCCATATGCGGCGCATCAGGCAAAGCAAAAACGTCCCAGCTTTTGCTGGTCAATTCCTGCGTAGAGATTCCGGCTTTGTCTAATGTTGCAATGGCCATAGGGTTTGGCTTTTGATTGTCTTTAGGGCTGCTGCCAGCTGAATAGGCTTTGAATTTGCCTTTCCCCATATGGTTAAGCAATGCCTCAGCCAAAATGCTGCGGGCCGAATTATGGGTACACAGAAAAAGTACGTTTAACGGTTTTGCTTCAGTCACTTTAAATTCCTTCCAATTAACAACTCTTACAAACTTCCTCAGGGCTGACTTCGCAGGCATCCCCTTGGCAACAGTTTTGGGTCAAATACGCCAGCACGGCATTCATGCGGTCGTACTGCGCTCTATAAATCAGGTTGCGCCCACTGCGCTCTTGAGAAATCAGGTCTGCATTCATCAACTCTTTCAAGTGAAATGAAAGTGTGTTGGCTGGCATGCCCAACTCTTGCGCCAACAAGGCAGGTGTTAACCCCTCGTGGCCTTTAACCACCAAGGAGCGAAAAATCTGCAAGCGGTTGGGCTGAGCCAGCGCAGCGAGTGCTTTGATCACGTATTTGTCTTCCATAGTTCAATGATAATGGAAATATATGACATCCTGATGCATAGGATATGTTTGCCACCCTACACTGAACAACTTTTGGAGAGCACCACGTGGCCCACATGATCATTGGCGGCAAAGCCGTTCAAGCCCAAAGCGGCAAAACCTTGGAAGTCCGCTCGCCTGTGGATGGGTTGACCTTCGAAGCAATTCCTCGCGGTGAATCAGCGGACATTGACTTGGCTGTCGCTGCGGCCAGGCAAGCGCTGGGCGGCGCCTGGGGAAAAATGTCTGCTTTAGAGCGCGGCCGCTTGATGCTGAAGATGGCTCAACATATTCTGGACCATGCAGAAGAGTTGGCTTTGCTTGAAGCGCGGGACACCGGAAAGCCCATGACCACCGCACGCAATGACATGGTGGTGCTGGCACGGTATTTCGAGTTTTACGGTTCTGCTGCTGACAAAATCCATGGTGAAGTCATTCCCTTTTTGAATGGTTACCAAGTCAATTTATTGCGTGAGCCCTTGGGTGTCACCGCCCACATCATTCCTTGGAACTATCCAGCCCAAATGATGGGACGCAGCATCGGGCCGGCTCTGGCCATGGGCAATGCTGTGGTGGTTAAACCCGCTGAAGATGCCTGCCTGAGTTGCCTTCGCATTGCCGAACTGGCCTTGGAAGTAGGTTTCCCCCCAGGTGCCTTGAACATCGTCAGCGGTTTAGGGGAAGAGGCCGGAGCAGCCTTGGCCAAGCACCCAGATATCAACTTCATCAGCTTCACAGGTTCGAATGAAGTGGGTGTCTTGATCCAACAAGCAGCAGCGCTGAACGCTGTGAAATGTGTGCTCGAACTTGGTGGCAAGTCACCACATCTGGTTTTTTCCGACGCCAATCTCGAACTGGCTGCTAGCACGGTGGTGCGAGGCATCATTCAAAATACCGGCCAAACCTGCACCGCAGGTAGCCGACTGCTGGTTCAATCAGATTTTTATGAGGAATTTCTTTCCTTGGTAGCAGAGAAATTTTCTAAAGTACGTGTAGGCACGCCTGAGATGAATTTAGACTGCGGCCCGGTGGTGAATCTGTCGCAGCAGCAACGTGTGAACAAGTACATCGCAAAAGCCCAACAAGACGGTTTGAAAATTTTGGCGCAAGGGCAAATTGATCCCAGCGTACCCAGCGGCGGCTATTACGTCACCCCCACCTTGTTTGGTCAAGTTCCTGCCGAGCATCCCTTGGCCCATGAAGAAGTTTTCGGTCCCGTGTTGGCGGCCATGCCTTTTGTAGACGAAGCCCATGCCATAGCTTTGGCAAACGGCACAGACTACGGCCTGCTGGCCGCTGTTTGGACTGAAAATGGTGGTCGCCAACAGCGCGTAGCAAAAGCCCTGAAATGTGGTCAAGTGTTTGTGAATTCTTTTGGCGCAGGCGGCGGCGTTGAACTGCCGTTTGGTGGCGTCAAGCGCAGCGGTCACGGCCGCGAAAAAGGATTCATGGCCCTAGAGGAAATGAGTACTACCAAAACAGTCATTCATTTTCACGGTTGAACCCGAATACACAGAAAGAAAAAACATGGACCAGTTGAAAAACAAAATTGCGATCATCACCGGTGCAGGTGGTGGTTTTGGAGAAGGTATTGCACAGGCCTATGTGCGTGAAGGCGCCAAGGTCATCGTGGCTGACATTCAAGACGCCGCTGCCAAGCGTGTGGCTGCAAGCTTAGGCGCACAAGCCAGTGCTTTCACTTGCGACGTCAGCAATGCAGCGCAGGTACAAGCCTTGGTGCAGCATTGCATCAACACCTTTGGCATTCCCGACATCGTGGTTAACAACGCTGGTACAACGCATAAAAACCGTCCCATGTTGGAAGTGGATGAAGCCACTTTCGACAAAGTTTTCAATGTGAACGTGAAGTCCATCTTTCACATGACCCATGCGGTGTTGCCGCATTTGCGTCAAAAAGGTGGCGGCGTGATTTTGAACATTGGATCGGTGGCAGGCATTCGCCCGCGCCCTGGGCTGACTTGGTACAACGCCTCCAAGGGTGCCGTCAACCTGATGTCCAAGTCCATGGCGGTAGAGCTTGGCCCCGAGAAAATCCGCGTCAATGCCATTTGCCCTGTCATGGGCGTGACTGGTTTGTTTGAAGATTTCATGGGCTTGCCCGATACCCCCGAAAACCGCGCCAAATTCATGTCCACCATTCCGCTGGGTCGCTTCGCCCTAGCGAGTGATGTCGCAGCAGCTGCCGTTTTTTTGGCCAGTGATGCAGCAGAGTTTTTCACAGGCGTTGAGTTTCCAGTTGACGGCGGTCGCACCATCTGAAGGCAACACATATATAGCGCATGAAAACACCATGAAGACTGCTGCTGTTAAACCGCTGGACCATATCACCGTGGTGTCGCTCGAACATGCCATTGCCGCGCCTTTTTGCACCCGTCAATTGGCTGATTTAGGGGCCAGGGTTATCAAGGTTGAGCGCCCCGACGTCGGTGACTTTGCCCGCAATTACGACCAACGCGCTCGGGGAGCGTCGTCTCATTTTGTATGGGTCAATCGCTCCAAAGAAAGTTTGGCCTTGGACTTGAAAAATCCCGAGCACTTGCTTGTCATTAAGCAATTGATTGCCAAAGCCGATGTGCTTGTACAAAACTGGCGCCAGGTGCGACGGCTCGCATGGGTTTAGACGCTAAAAGCTTGCGAGCAATCCACCCACGTTTGATCGTTTGCGATATTTCAGGCTATGGAAACGAAGGGCCTTACCGAGACAAGAAAGCCTATGACTTGCTTATTCAAAGTGAGGCTGGGTATTTATCAGTCACTGGCACACCCGAGACACCCAGCAAAAGCGGCAACTCGATTGCCGATATTGCCGCGGGTATGTACGCCTATACCAACATCTTGAGCGCCCTTATTCAACGCGACAAAACCGGTGAAGGGGCGCACATTGATATATCCATGCTGGAGTCCTTGGCTGAGTGGATGGGTTTTCCCATGTACTACGCCACGGACAACGAACCACCTCCCCCACGCACTGGTGCATCCCACGCCACCATTTACCCCTATGGCCCTTTTTTGGCAGGAGACGGTATCAGCGTCATGCTGGGTTTGCAAAACGAAAGAGAGTGGGTTCGGTTCTGCGAAACAGTCTTGCAAATGTCAGAGTTAGCCTCCAATTCCCGCTTCAACACCAACAGCTTACGTAACCAAAATCGATCTGATCTCGAGGGCATCATCTTGTCGGTGTTTGCCAGTCTCACTGCGTCTCAAGTGATTCACCGTTTGGATGATGCCTCGATTGCCAACGCTCGAATGAACAATATGGCAGATTTATGGGCGCATCCACAACTGCAAGCGCGAAAGCGTTGGGCCCAAGTGGACTCCCCAGTTGGCCCTCTTCCAGCCTTGCTGCCACCCGGTTTGCAAAGTGGATTCGAATACACCATGGGACCGATTCCCAGTGTGGGTCAGCACAACGCCAAAATTCTTGAAGAGTTAGGTCTGACTCTTTCATTAAAGTAGGACCCATTAAGCCTTGTCAGTTTTATCTTTTCAATCGATCGCATTCTGCTTGTTCAGTGTTTTAAGTATTGGAGTGAATGCAGAGGAGTCTCAGGTACCAGCGAATAAAAATGATCGCATTGCACTTTTTCGTGAATCTGTAGACAAAATTCTGAATCAACTTGACAGAAAACAAGGGCCAGGAATGGCCGTTTGGGTCGAGGTTGATGGCGAAGTGGTTTACAGCAAGTGGGCAGGTCTTGCACAAAGAGAGAAGCGAATCCCCATTGACGGAGACACCACATTTGAACTTGCCTCTGCGTCTAAACCATTGACCGCCGCACTTGTGATGCAGCTGGCAGAAGCGGGTCTACTCCAACTTGATGATGCAGCCATTAAGTGGCTGCCTGAATTACCGCCTGTATGGGGAGCCATCACGATTCGCAATTTACTGAATCAAACTGCTGGCATTCCAGACTATATGAGTCAAATCAACTCAACAAAACTGCTTGGCTTAGATGGATTGACCAACAAGCAATTATTACAACGTTGGGAAACAGGCAATCGTTTGAACTTTAACCCTGGGACGCAAATTGAGTACAGCAACAGCAACTATGTTTTATTGGCTGAGATAGCTTCTAGTGCCTGTGGAACTGGCTTTGGGCAATGTTTGCGCCAACGAATATTTGAGCCTTTAGGCATGATCCATACACGGGTCGAATCCGAAGATTCAAGCCGAGGTGAAGTTTTGGCGCTCAATTACGCCTTAAGCAAAAAAACCAAAGGAATTCTTCTAAAAACAGAAGGACCTACAGGTATTTACAGTTCACTCAATGACCTTGCGCTGTGGCTGCAAGCCTACCAAGCAGGAAAGATTGTCAGTAAAGCTGGAACCATACTGATGACTACGCCAGTTTTGTCAAGCCCTGTATTCGAAAGCGGTGAGCGCTACGGCATGGGATGGGTTCTTCCGCCAGAAGACAACAAAATTGGAAGCTATACACATGCAGGACAAAAAGATGGCTACCGAACACTCATCAGCGCAAACACCACGGATCATGTGAACTACATCATCCTTAGCAATGGTGGCGACTTTGTTCAACCCATCAGCACCGAGGTGCAGTATTGGATACAAGAAATCTTTGAACTACCGCCCTAAAGTACTGCACCTATCGCTTGTCTATGCTCAATAGCACGAACAGTTTTACGATTCGATGAAATGAGTTGTGCCAATATCCCAGCAAGTCCTCTATTCAAGGGCATTTGGCAATTGAAATTATCCGTAACTACCATAGACTTTTGCATATGTAAGATTCTTAGCCGAGGTCATCATGTGCAGATGGGTTGCTTACGCTGGTCCTGAAATTTACCTTGAAGACTTGATCTTCCACCAAGAGCATTCCATCGTGAGCCAAAGCTTGGCTGCGACACAATCTGCTTGGGTGACCAATGGCGACGGTTTTGGTGTTGCTTGGTACACCAAACGCACCACACCCGGACTGTTCAAAGACATCCTGCCAGCTTGGAACGACAGCAACCTGCGCTCACTAGCAGGACATATAAGGACTAAACTATTTTTTGCCCATGTTCGCGCAACTACTGGCACAGCGGTCAACAGGAGTAACTGCCATCCGTTTATTTGGCAAAACTGGACCTTCATGCACAACGGCAAGATTGGCAACTGGCACGATTGCCGAAAAGATGTTGAAGATCTGATTGACCATTTGCACTACCCACACAGAGAAGGCACCACAGACAGTGAGGCTTTATTTCTAGTGGCGCTTAGCAAAGGGCTGATTCTCGACCCCATCGCTGCATTTCAAGAAACTTTGCGCGATGTCAACAAAATCATGGAAAGACACCATTCGGACGAACCTATGCGAATTTCCTGCGCCCTGACTGACGGCAAAGATATCTGGGCTTTTAGGTACTCTAGCGATGACCAATCCCCCAGCATGTACTTTGGTTCCCCCCACACGCGTGCCAGCGGAGATGGTCTGAACTCAATTACAACCATAGCCTCAGAACCGTCTGATTCAGATGCCGCGCATTGGTTCAAGGTCGAAGAGCGCAGCGGTGTTCATTGGACTGAACATGGATTACAGCATTTCAAAATTAGTGTCTAGCTGCGATAGCGACTGTAGAAGAAGATATTCAAGATCATATAAAAATTACCTATAAGGTGACTTGCGCATCTGGTTATAGATTGAAACAAATGCATTGAGGCCCAGTGACAGGGGCTTTGACTTAGCTGCGTCCGTTAGCATGTTCATCAAAATTCCCATAACCGATGACGGCATATGTGATTCGATTTCTGCTGCACCTACAAAACCCATAGACCATTCGCTAAAGCTGCGATATGAAATTGTGTTTTGATGCACTTTATTGAGAGCCGTGTGTCTAAGATCTGGGCCGATGAATTTCTGATACATGTTTTCAACAGACGTCTTTTCTCCCTCTAAGATTTGAACAAATTCTCCTCGGTAATAAAGAAGCATCCCAGTAATGTTCTCTGCCACGTTTCGGCGTCGTGCTGAAGCCAATATGTGATCTAAATCTACATTTGTTAGTTGGGATGGTACTGATACGCTGCAATACAAGAGTTCTTCTAACATTTCCAACCTTACGATCGCTCTTAGATTGGAAATATATTGGCTTTGTCCGTGACAAAATAGGTCGGACAGATGTTTATTTAGCTTTGGTATGGGATGCCTGACTCAAACCATCAACCAAAAGCAGGGTTCCTATTGAGTTGTTTCTTCTATGGTGAATAATTGATTGATAAGCATCGCTTTGGTACCACGCTTCAGCTTGTTCTCGACTGGGAAATTCTAGAACGACATTTCGACCGCCTAGGCTATCGCCTTCAATTTGAGTCGTCATCCCACCTCGGACTAAATAACATCCACCAAAGTCAGAGATGGTTTGGGGAACGTGTTTTTGATATTCAGCATATCCCTCTGGATGAGTGATGTTTATGTTTCCAACAAAGTAAGCTTTGGTCATGTCAACACCTGAATTTAAGAGATGACATGAATATATAAGAAATGCATGCACTGTTAAATTGGTGTCGCAGAACTACCCATCTTGCGCGGCTCAGTCGCCATCTTCATTCTCATTTGCAAGTTCAGACTTGAGACGGTAGGCATCAATATCAAAGTCGGTGCTGTCTGCGACAGCGGCCGCTACCAGAGGTGGGACGCGCTCCCGCTCCTCCTCGGTCTCAAAGGTCGTGAAGCCGGCAGTAACCGCTTCAGCGAACAGTTGCTCCGTCAACCGCTTTGCCTTTACTTCGTGGCTCTCTATGTCGGGATTGGCACCAGGAGGGATGTTTTCCTCGATCCATGTTTCAACCCACCTAAGAAATCGCTTACTCATGACGTTCCAGCCTTGCCAGTTAAATTCCTAAAAGCTTTTTGGCCTCGCCAAGAGCCTTCATAGATTCATCGTGTTTACCTGCCTTGTGAAACTTCTCGCCATCTTCACGCAGGGTTTTAACCTTGGTCATATCTGCTGGAGACAAATTTGCCATGGACATTTTGGCGTCAATAGCTTTCATTTCATTCGGGCAGTTGTGAGCAAAGGCGACGCCGGCAACCAGAGAGAGAGCAACAAATAGAATTTTTTTCATGACGAAGTCCTTTGTTGGTATCAAAAAATTTATTCTATAGATTAAATCATGCTTTTTTTAAGTACCAAATGTTCTCGATAATTCCCCTGCTCAATTTGAGAGATTTACTTTGACAATTAACTTAGCTGATGTTTAAGGGAATTAGCTAAAAAGAGAAAATGAAATGACAAACCGTTATAGTTTTAAAGAAATTTAAGGGGGGTTAGTTTCCTGTGAATACTCGAATAGGCATTAAAACTGATTATGGATATGAATTTTATTTAAAGAGAAACTGCTCAATTTCTCCAACTCTATTAGCTATTATTTTTATTTTGTTGGGATTAATTTCAATATTTATAGGAATTATTTTTTACTTCTTCGGCGCTACTTTGATTCTCCCATTTTCGTTCCTAGAAGTTTTTGCTCTGGTTGCAGCATATTTTTACAACGCCTTGCATGCTAATGACTATGAGCGACTTAGAGTAGATAGCAAGAATGTATATTTCGAGTCTAAGTTTGGGCTCAAATATCGTGAAGAAAATTTTCTAAAAAGTCTGGCGCGCTTACTACCTAGTGACCACCATAATTTAATCAACTTATCACAAGGGCAAAGAAATATTCATTTTGGAAAACACATTCACACCAGACTGAGATCATTGCTTGAGATTGAGATTAAACAAGCTCTACAAAGTTGAAGATTTTTCTATGACAGATTTTTATGAATAAAGATAGCTTAAATGTTCTTGGTACACCACTTGTACCCTGCTCTTACGACCCTTTGACAGGTTACTTTCGAGACGGGTGTTGCAACACTGACGAAAATGATCAAGGCAGTCATGTCATTTGCGCAAAAGTGACGCAAGAATTCTTGGATTTCTCACTTCAGCAGGGAAACGATCTCATCACCCCACGCCCAGAATATCGATTCAAGGGCTTAAAGGCCGGTGACCGTTGGTGCTTGTGCGCCTTGAGATGGAGAGAAGCCTATGAAGCTGGAGTGGCTCCCGAGACTGTTCTTGAGAGTACTCATATCCGCACACTTGATTTCGTCTCGTTTGAACAGCTAAAGTCATGAAAAAATTGGGTGGAGAACCATTGAGATTAGCAGTCGCTTGTCTAGAGTCCGAATGAAATCGGATATTGCCCATAACTACACTGTAATTTAATTTAAATTTTACTCAAAAAACGACCTATCAATATTCACTGGGCAGCATGATCGGCCAGCTATCCTGAACCCAGCAGATGACCCATCGCAGTGAAATTCGCGAAATCGTCCTGGCTCACAGGGCTGTGAATGCTCGCGTATTTGGATCCGTCGTAAAAGGCTTGGATACGGATTTAAGCGATTAAGATATTCTTGTTGACACCACGTACGAGACCATGCTGTTTGACCTAGGTGCCATTCGCTACAAGCTTCGCAACTTACTGGGCGTGCCTGTAGATGTGCTCACCCCTGGCGCATTACCAGACAGTTTTCGACAGACTGTGATTGCACAAGCTCAACCTATATGAGCCGTGATCCATTGCGATTAAGGGACTGTCCGACGTCAGCGTGTTGGTAAGTCATATGGTGTTGCATTGGTCAGGCATGGCAGATAGTACTCACCGCGAACAAAGAAAACAAATTAAAGACTATGCTCCCTCAAAGTAAAATTCATTACAGTGTCATTTGCAAAATCAATGATGGGATTAAAGCACCCAAAAAGATCCATGAAACCTAAGTTGAAAAAAGTCTTGATTGTGGGCAGCGCCCCTGATGCGGTGAGAACTGCGGGTTGGGACACATCATTTTTCGACCATATTATCGTCATCAACAACGCGTGGATGGTATGCCCTTCTTGGAGTTTCTTGATCTTTCCCGATGACTTCCCAAAAGAGAGACGCCCCTGTACAGATTCTCTTAAAGGAAAGCAGATTGTCACATCTTATGAATTTGTACCCATCCTAAATGAGTTTGGAGGATTAGTTTATGCAGGTGGAACGATGTCGTTTACGGCAGGCTATTGGGCCTTGGGTGCACTGAAACCCGATGTCATTGCCTACATTGGCTGCGATATGGTTTACGACGCTAAGCCCGGACAGATGACGCATTTTTACGGTTGCGGTGTTGCCGACCCATTGCGAGAAGATGTCACGCTGCAAAGCCTTGAAGCCAAATCTTTGCGATTACAAGCCTTGGCCGAGCGAAATGGCTGTGCTGTCGTTAATTTGTCCAACCAACAAACCTCTCGACTCTTGCTACCACGGATTGAGCTGCAAACTCTCGAAGCGATGACACAAACTTCACCTACCACTACCTTCAACAACATGGCCGTTCAGGATGCGTTGCGTGCCGAGTCTGAACTGGGGTACTGGGTTGAGTCTGGAAGGTATTGGGAAAAGTACGAGCAATTTGACAGCCATAAATTGCAAGAGATTGATGCACTTTGGCTCAGCACCATGTCTGAATCTGTTTGCAGCTAATCTGTTTTCTGCACACACCAAGTCATGGCAGAGTAGTCGGAACCACAGGATCATCGCTTTTAGGATTGGAAGAGTGATACCTCAATCTCATCTCAAGGCGACTGCAAACATTCAGATCAATCAAAGTATATGGAGTTTTCTCTTACAAAATTATTGGTTAAGGTTTAGCTTGGGCAAAAACAGTCTGTCGAAAACTGTTTGGAAATACATTTCTAAAAAGGCTTCAAGGATTCATTCGATTTATCGGGGAATTTAGAGTAATTTGGAAAGTCACTCAGATGATCAGGTATTGAGTTGTATTCATTGCCGACATCATGGCTTGCACAGACATCACAATCCTTGATTATTTTGACAGCTAAAGTCTGAGACTTATCAACGGCAACCGGTCTACAGACATCGCATTCCCTGTATGTTTCTTCCAGCTTAGTGATATTTTTTAACTCATCTGCCCTTAGATCCAGACTGATTATGCTCAAATTTAATAGGATAAAGAAATTACATTGTCTGCGCAAGAAAACTATTTTCATACTATTCATTCGTGGCTTGATGTATCTAAGTTTTTAAATCAAAAAAAATTGCTCTTTGGGAAGCATATAAAAAAACTTAAAAAAGTAAATCCTGAAAACCACCTAAGCGCTTGGTAGTCTTCAAGATTTTTTATAGTGGTGAGTCGTAGTTGGATCGCTCGCGTTTTTGGATCTGTCTCAAAGGGCTTGGATACAGATCTAAGCGATTTAGATATTCTTGTTGACACCACGTCCGAGGCCACGCTTTTGACCTAGGTGCCATTCGCTACAAGCTTCGCAACTTACTGGGCGTGCCTGCAGATATGCTCACCCCTGGCGCATTACCCGACAGTTTTCGACAGACTGTGATTGCACAAGCTCAACCTATAT
>Ga0114971_10001815_pt1 | contig 14549 bp, 10 predicted proteins | sample M_140625_MF_Meta_FD_87320 | JGI IMG/M metagenome (GOLD analysis project Ga0114971, IMG submission 87320) | Freshwater microbial communities from Lake Montjoie, Canada to study carbon cycling - M_140625_MF_MetaG | ecosystem: Environmental > Aquatic > Freshwater > Lake | place: Lake Montjoie... | reverse complement strand
GGAGTCGCGCGGGTCGTCGAAGGCGGGCATGAGGACACCGCCATTGACGACCAGAAAATTGGCGTAGCTGCACGGCAGCCGATGCCCTTCCCATTCGCGGCGACGAGCCGGCATGGGCAGCGGGATAATCTCGAGCGGTTGGCCGTCCTCGTCGCGCAGAGTGCGTAGGGCGGACAGGTTTTCTTCGAGGATCGCGTGGTTCGGGTCGTCTTTATTCTCCTCGACCACGGTTACCACGCGCGACTTGCCGACGAAGCGCGTGAGGTCATCGATGTGGCCATCGGTGTCATCGCCCTCGATGCCATCGCCGAGCCAGAGGATATTCCGCACGCCGAGCCACTCGCGCAGGTTCTGCTCGATCTGCGGGGGCGTCATGGACGGGTTGCGGTTCGGATGGAGCAGGCAGCTCCGCGTGGTCAGCACCGAACCAGTGCCGTTCACCTCGAGCGATCCGCCCTCGAGCACCATGGGGTTGGGGAAGCAGCGAAGGCCGAGTTGCCGCGCCAGAGAAGCGGGAACCGTGCGATCCAGCTCCCAATGCTCGAGCTTGCGTCCCCACGAGTTGAAATCGAAGTCGGCCACAGCCACTTCGCCCGTCGCGTCATTGACGAGGAAGATCGGGCCGTGATCGCGGCACCAAGGCTCGTCGGTCGGGACGTGGAAGTATTCCACCTCAGTCACATTGCCCAAGTGCCGCCGCACCTCCGCCTCCTCAGCCGCATCGTTCACGTTCACGCGCACCGGCTCGAACTGCGCCGCGGCGCGGATCAGTACCGCCATGGCGGAGGGGATGCGCTCGTAAGCGCCCGGGAAGCTCCCGCACCCTGGATGCGGCCACGAGAACCACACCGCCTCTTGCGGTTCCCATTCGGCGGGCATACGGAATCCCGAGGCGGCGGGGTAGTGCATCCCACCATCTCGACCGACCGCAGAAAAAAAAGCAAGCCGCGCGGTTGAACGCGGGCGGCAACCGCCTCAGCTACTCGCCGTCGGAGCGGTAGATGCGGAAAGAGTAGGTCCGATCATCGCCCTCGATGGTCCCCGTGGCGTTGAGCGGATCGGAGAAGAGCAGCCGGATCGCTGGCTCGTGGTCGAAGGTAATCGTTGCGCCGCCCGCGCTCTTCACCGCGTAGGTGTAGCGGCCCTCGCGGCTGTCGGCCGCCGTCTCGTTCTGCGACATGGAGGCAAATCGGTAGAGGCCATCCTCGAAGAAAGTGTAAACGTAGTGACCATGGTTGTCGGCATACTTCATCTGGCTGCCGGCCAGAGCGCTCGGGGCCATGCCGTGTTCCGGTGAGGACGAATTTGCGTCATCGGCCCCGCCAAACGAGGCCACACGGTCGATCTTCATCTGCCACGAGGCCTCACCCGGCTTGAGTTTGTATTGGAACTGGCGCCAGCCGCCGGTCGGGGCCGCGTTGACATCGCCTTTGTTGTAGACGGGAAAACGCCGCACAAAGGTGTTTTCCACCACCTCGTATTCGTCGTGGCCCAGGTAGCCGGAGAGGTCCTTCTCCTCGGGCTTCTGAATCACGATAGGTGTCAGACTCTTTTTGCGGTTGGTACAAAACGCGAGCGCTTCCCCATAGGAACCGCTGCCGGGATTGGTGAAAATGAGGAACAGTTCCGGCGAATTATCACCATCCATATCGGCGAGGAAGGCGCGGGTCAGCGGGCTTTCCGCCGGCACCTCAAGCGGATCGTTCACGCTGAGCAGACCGGACGGGGTGATGATGACGGTATTGTGATCCCCGGCATTCGGCGCGGTGACTAGGACCGTGAATCCGTCGCCATCCAGCGTCTGGTCAAACGGCTCTCCCACGCAGGTCAGCGCAAGGACAAAGGGCAGAAGAATTGCGAGGCAGGAGGCCTTCATGAACTTCACAGTAGAATGCAAGAAGGCGCGGGAACATCCCAATAATCGAGTCTTTGGCTTCCGGGGCGGCGGAGCTTTCAAAAGTGGAGCGGTGAATCTATGCTTCCTGCCATGCCGAAGGTGTTCCTCAAAACCTATGGATGCCAGATGAACGAGCGCGACTCCGAACAGGTCGCGCAAATGCTCGTCTCCCGCGGCTATGAAATGACCGGCGACGCGGAGGAGGCCGACGTCGTCCTCCTTAACACCTGCAGTGTGCGCGATATGGCCGAGCAGAAAGCGCTCGGCAAAATGGGGATCTTGGGACGCCTGCAAAAGAAGCGCCCCCACACGGTCTACGGATTCCTCGGCTGCATGGCGCAGAGCCGTGGATCGGCACTGCTATCCGAGGTCCCGCACCTCGACCTCGTCGTCGGCACGCAGAAATTCCACAAAGTCGCCGACCACGTGGACGCCATCCTGCGTCGGAAGATGGCCCATGACACCGCGATGGACGATCTGCGTTTTTCCATCGTCGACACGGAGGAGGAGGCCGGATCGCAGGAGACGATCCGCGACCACGCAAGCGTGCCGCCGAGCGCGTTTGTATCGATCATGCAGGGCTGCAACATGCGTTGCACGTTCTGCATCGTGCCCGACACCCGCGGCGCAGAGCGCAGCCGCCGCATCGGCAGCATCGTCGGCGAGGTGCGCGATCTCGTCGCGCGCGGATGCCAGGAGGTCACGCTGCTCGGTCAGATCGTCAATCTCTACGGACGCCACGAATTTCCGAAGATCGAGGACCGCAGCCCGTTCGTGCAATTGCTCGAGGCGGTGCACGAGGTCGATGGACTCGAACGTCTGCGCTTCACCTCGCCCCACCCGATCGGATTCCGCGAGGATCTGGTCGATTGCTTCGGGCGGCTGCCAAAATTGGCCGAGCATGTGCACCTGCCCTTGCAATCGGGGTCCGACCGTCTCCTCAAGGCGATGCACCGCGGCTACACGGCGGAAAAATTCCGCACGCTTGTCGACAAGCTGCGGAGCAACTGTCCCGGCATCGCCATCACCACGGACATCATCGTCGGATTCCCCGGCGAGACGGAAGAGGATTACGCGGCGACGCGTGCGCTGGTCGATGAGATCGGTTTCGACAACGCGTTCGTCTTTCGCTACTCGCCGCGCAAGGACACACCAGCCGCGACGATGGAGCGCCAGCTTTCCGAGGAAGTGAAGGAAGATCGCAACCAGGACCTTCTCTCCGTGGTCAACCGCCACGCGCAGCAGAAACTGCAGGATCTCGTCGGGCACACGGTGGAAATTCTTTGCACTGGTCCAAGCCGCCACAACGACACGCGACTCACCGGACGCACGCGCGGCAACAAGATCGTTGTCTTCGAGGGCCCCGCGGAGATGGCGGGCACGTTGATCGATATCGAAGTGGCGGAGAGCGCGGGCTTCACCCTCTACGGGACCAATCCGCGCCCGGCCGCGAACCTCGCCGCCCTCGCCTGATGTCGTCTGCACCCACCGTTTGCCTGCTGGCCCAGACGCTTGGCTACCCCAAGGGCGGCGGGCATTTCTGGTGCTACTACAACTGGGCGCTCGGTTTTGCCTCCGCCGGCTTCCGCGTGATCTGGCTTGAGCCGGTGGGCGAACAGTTCCGCGCGCCGCCCGCCCTGGACAAGGCGCTGGCTGCGCTGCGCCAACGTCTCTCGACCGAGAAGGTGCAGATCACGGTCGCGTTGACCGGGGAGAACGGCGGACCCGTGCCCGCCCTGCCGGAACTCGGCGCCCTCTCACTGCACGAGGCGGCGGAGCAGGCCGATCTTTTTCTCAACTTCCGCTACGGCTTTGCGCCGGAAGCCGTGCGCCAATTCCGGCGCTCCGTGCTCGTCGACATCGATCCAGGCCTCCTCAGCCACTGGGTGGACCGCGGCTACTTCAGCCTCGCGCCGCACAATGTCTATGTGACGATAGGCGGTAACATCGACAAGGCCAACGCGCTGGTTCCCGACATCGGCGTGCGCTGGGAAAAAATCCGTCCGGCCGTCCACCTCCCCTCGTGGCCCGACACTCCCATGCCGGCCGGCGGGGCTTTCAGCGCCCTCTCCCATTGGGATGCGGCCGAATACATCAAAGTGGACGAAGAAAGTTTCTACGACAACAGCAAGCGGGCGGCCTTCGCCCCCTTCCTCGACCTCCCGTCCCTCACCCCCACTCCGCTCGAATTGGCGGTGTGCTTCGGCCGCGATGACGAGGAAGAGACGGCGCGTCTGCTCTCCCTCGGTTGGCGCGTGGTGCACAGCCACGATGTCAGCAGCACTCCGGCGGACTATCGCCGCTACCTCGGACAGTCCGCGGGCGAGTTCGGGGTGGCCAAACCCGCCTACGTGCGGATGAACACCGGCTGGATCAGCGACCGCACGGTCTGCTATCTGGCCAGCGGGCGGCCGTGCGTCGTGCAGGACACCGGTCCGATCGACGTGCCGACCGGCGAAGGTCTCTTGCGCTTCCGCACGACGGAGGAGGCGGCTGCAGCCCTCGAGGCGATTAGCAGCAATCCCGCCAGCCACAGCACCGCGGCGCGGCAGGTGGCTGAGGAATATTTCTCCGCGGAGAAACTCGCCCGACGCGTCGCTGAGCTGGCGCTCGATTAACGCGCGCCGCAGACCTCGCGGTAGACAGTGGCAGTTTTCTCCGCGATGGCCCGCCAGCTGAACATCTCCTCCACGCGTCGACGGGCGGCCGCGCCCATGGTTCTGCGGCGGGATGCGCCGCGCATCAGTTCGTTGATCGCCGCGGCCAGATCGCGCGCGAATTTTTCCGCATCGACCGGCTCGAAGGGCGCCTCCGCCATCTGCACCACCGGTACCAGAAGCCCGGTCTCGCCCGGAACGACCACCTCGGGAATGCCGCCCACCGCACTCGCCACGACCGGCGTACCGCAGGCCATCGCCTCGAGGTTGATGATGCCGAACGGTTCGTAGATCGAGGGGCAAACAAAGATCGCGGCCTGCGAGTAGAGCGGAATGATGTCAGCCTTGGGCACCATCTGCTCGATCCAGACAAGACCCGGGCGCAACGCCTGCGCGGTGGCCACGGCGGATTTCATCTCCGCGGCGATCTCCGGCGTGTCGGGCAAGCCCGCGCATAGAACGACCTGGAATCCCGGATCAAGATGCCGGAGGGCGCGGACAAGATGAACAATCCCCTTCTGCCGCGTGATGCGCCCGACGAAGAGGATGTAGGGTTGCGCAGGATTGATGCCGTGGCGTTTAAGAACCTCCTCGTCGCCGCGGGAGCTGTATTCGTCGAGATCGATGCCGTTGTGGATGACGTGAACGCGCGCCGGGTCAACGTCGAACAAGCGCAGCACATCGGCCTTGGTCGAAGCGGAGACAGCAATGACCGCGTCGGCCATCTCGATCGCGGTTTTCTCCACCCAGCAGGAAAAGTCATAGCCGCCGCCGAGCTGCTCGCGCTTCCAAGGCCGCAGGGGCTCGAGCGAGTGGACTGTGAGCACGAGCGGCAGACCGTAGTTCTCCTTGATGAGGATGCCGCCAAGGTGAGTATACCAAGTGTGCACATGCACGAGATCGGCATCGGTACCCGCCGCCGCCATCGCCGTATCGCGCTCCAAAGCGGCGAAGACAGACTGCAGGGCTGGGGGGCAGCCGAAGCCGGACTCGTTAGCGCTGAAGCCGCGCACGGTCAGGTTGCCATCGTGCCCCTGCTGGTCGCCGAAGCAGCGCACCTCGACCTCCATCAAGTGCGCAAGCTCGCGGGAAAGGTAATCCAAGTGGACGCCCGCCCCGCCGTAAATATGGGGTGGATACTCATTGGTCAGCAGGAGCGACTTCACGCACCCATCTTATGACGCGGACCGGACTTGGCCAGCCGAAGACATGGCACCAGGCGGAACAAATAAGCGGTTTTTGTCGACGACCCCTTGACAGCCCTGCTTAGCATGACGATCCCCTATGAATCAAAGCGAGGCCTGCATCGCCCTCAACATGATCCCACAAATGGGACCGGTGCGCCTGCGCCGTTTGCTCGCCGCTTTCGGCTCGGCGGAAGACATCCTGCTCGCCCGGGCCGGCCAGCTGGCGCAAGTCGAAGGCATCACCGACACTTTGGCCGACAACATCGCGCACTGGGAAAATTTTGCCGACCCCGCAGCGGAGATCAAAAAAGCGGAGTCACTCGGCGCGCGGATCATCACGGGCGCCGACGAGGAATATCCACCCGCGCTGCGCGAGATCCACGATCCACCGATCGTGCTCTACGTGCTGGGCACAATCACGGAGCGCGACCGCAATGCTGTCGCCGTGGTCGGTTCGCGCAAGGCCAGCCATTACGCGACCGAGAGCGCAAAAAAGATCAGTTTCCAGATGGCCTATGCCGGACTCACCGTGATCAGCGGCCTGGCGCGCGGCATCGACACTGCCGCCCACCAAGGTGCGCTGGCTGCCAAGGGTCGCACGATCGCCGTCATCGGCGCGGGGCTCGCTCATCTCTACCCGCCGGAAAATGCTCAGTTGGCCGAGCGCATCGCCTCATCCGGCGCGGTGATCTCGGAGTTCCCGATCGACACGAAGCCGGACAGACAGACGTTCCCCATCCGCAACCGCATCGTCACGGGATGCTCCTTCGGCGTGCTCGTCGTCGAGGCGGGCGCCAACAGCGGCGCGCTGATCAGCGCGAACATGGCAGCCGAACAGGGACGCACCCTCTACGCGGTGCCGGGGCGCATCGACCAGCCGACCTGCCTCGGCTCGAACCGGCTCATCCAGCAGGGGGCCAAGCTTGTCATCACGGTCGGCGACATCCTCGACGACTTACCCCTCGTTTTTTCGCAGCAACCGGAGCTTCCCGCCGCGGTCATGACCGTCGAACTCACCCCACATCAGCAGAAAATCTACGATGCCATCGGCCCGGATGAGACCGATTTTGAATCTGTTATCGCCACAAGCGGGTTGCCAGCCTCGGCGGTGTCTTCTAGTTTGCTCGCCCTTGAGATCCGGAAGTTGGTGAAACAGCTGCCGGGCAAAAGATTTATCAAACTCGTATAAGATGTCGAAAACCCTCGTTATCGCGGAAAAGCCCAGCGTGGCCGGCGACCTCGCCAAGGCTCTGGGAAAATTCAAAAAGGAAAAAGGTTACTATGAGGGGGACACCATGGTGATCTCCCACACGGTCGGCCACCTGCTTGAGATTCAAGAGCCGGAGAGCTTCAAGGTCGTGCGCGGCAAGTGGAGTCTCGAGAACCTCCCGGTGCTGCCCGACCACTTCGACTTGGTGCCACGCGAGAAGGCCCAAGAGCAGCTCCGCATCCTCAAGAAGTTGCTCACCCGCGCCGACGTGAGCGACGTGATCAACGCGTGCGACGCCGGGCGCGAGGGCGAGCTGATTTTCCGCTACGTCGTCCAGCACTTCAAAAACAAGAAACCGATCAAACGCCTGTGGCTGCAGTCGATGACCGGTGACGCCATCCGCGAGGGCTTCGCCCACCTGCGCAGCGACGAGGAGATGATCCCATTGAGCGAGGCCGCCACCTGCCGCTCGGAGAGCGACTGGCTGGTGGGCATCAACGGATCGCGTGCCATGACCGCCTTCTACAAGGAACTGCTCGGCGGCTTCCAAGTCACGCCGGTCGGACGCGTGCAGACGCCGACGCTGGCTATCCTCGTCGAGCGCGAGGAAAAAATCCGCGGCTTCGAGGCACGCACATACTTCGAGCTGCACGGCGTGTTCGGCGTGGCCGCCGGTTCTTACCCCGGCCGGTGGTTCGATGAAAAATTCAAAAAGGCCGACGATGAAAACGACAAGGCCGAGCGCATCTGGGACCGGGCGAAGGCTGACGCCATCAAGGCGAAGTGCGAGGGCAAGACCGGGACAGTCAGCGAGGAACGCAAGCCGACCACCCAGGCTGCGCCGCTGCTCTACGATCTCACCACCCTGCAGCGCGAGGCCAACGGACGCTTCGGCTTCAGCGCCAAGCGCACACTGCAAATCGCCCAGGCGCTCTATGAGCGCCACAAGGTCCTCACCTACCCGCGTACCGACTCCCGCTACCTGCCGGAAGACAATCTCCCGGTAGTGAAGAAAGTGCTCGGAGGAATGGACGATCCGTCGCTCGCAACGCACGCGCGGAAGGCGCTCGACAGCGGTTGGGTGAAGCCCACGCCGCGCATTTTCAACAACGCGAAGGTCAGCGATCACCACGCCATCATCCCGACCGGCGCGAGCCCGGCGAACCTCGACGAATACGAAATGAGGCTCTACGACCTTGTCGCGCGGCGCTTCATCGCGGTGTTTTTCCCGCCGGCCAAGTATGAGGTGACCAAGCGGATCACCACGATCGGGGCGGAAACTTTCAAGACCGAGGGAAAAATCCTGCGCGAGCCGGGCTGGCTCGAGGTCTACGGGAAGACCGCCGTCGGCGAGGATGACGACTCGCTCGTGCCGGTCAAGGAGGGCGAAGCTGCTGCGACCGAGAGCATCGAGCTGAAAGAACTGCAGACCAAGCCGCCCGCCCGTTTCAACGAGGCGACGCTGCTCTCCGCGATGGAGGGTGCGGGCAAACTCGTGGAGGACGAGGAGTTGCGCGAGGCGATGAGCGAGCGCGGACTCGGCACGCCGGCCACGCGCGCCTCCATCATCGAGGGATTGCTTGCCCAGGAATACATCCGGCGCGAAGGACGCGAACTCGCGGCCTCGGCCAAGGGGATCAAGCTCATCACCGCCTTGCGCGAACTGCAGATCGGTGCGCTCGGTTCACCGGAGCTGACCGGCGAGTGGGAGTTCAAGCTCAAGCAGATCGAGGCGGGCAAGTTCAAGCGCGATGCCTTCATGGAGGAGATCCGCAACCTCGTGGGCGGCGTGGTCAAGAAGATCAAGGACGCCTCGGGCCACATGAGCAGCGAGACGATGAGCGGCAACTTCCGCGACCTCGACGCCAAGTGCCCACGGTGCGGCAGCACCGCCGGATTCAAGGAAACCTTCAAGGCTTACGATTGCAAAAATGCCGAGTGCAAACTCGTCGTGTGGAAGACGGTGAGCAGCCGCGAACTCGAAGCCGAGGAGGTCCGCACCCTGCTGGACACCGGATCGGTCGGACCGATCAAAGGATTCAAAAGTAAAATGGGCCGCCCGTTCGAGGCCAAGCTCGCGCTGAGCGAGGGAACCGAGTGGAAGACGACCTTCGACTTCGGCGACGGTGGCGTGCGCAGCAACGAGCCTTTTAACAAGGAAGGAGCGACGCTCATCGTGGAGCAATGCCCGCTGTGCGAGAAAGGCGGTATCTATGATGCGAGCAACGCGTTCGCCTGCGAACACACCCTGGGACCAGAAAAGAAATGCTCGTTCCGCATGGGCAAGATGATCCTGCAACGCGAGATCAGCGCCGATGATGTCCGGAAAATCGCCGCCGATGGGCGGACCGGCTTGCTGACGAAATTCATCTCGAAGAAGGGTCGCCCCTTCAACGCCTTCCTCGTCCTCGACAAAAAGGCCGGCAAAGTCGGCTTCGAGTTCGAGGAGCGCAAACCCAAGGCACCCAAGAAAACGGCCAAAGCGGTTACCGCAGCGGGTGCGGAGTGAGCGGCGAAGCCTCAGGATTTTTTCCTGACGCGAGGCGAACCTCGCTCTTTCTCTGTGCGTTTCTTTTCGCTGCTCAGGGACTCGTCTGTGCACAGGGGGCGACTGATGCTGCACCGCTGGACAAGGCTCAGGTTCTTTACGAGTTGGAGTCCGTCGGGAAAAGACACCGCCAGCTGCAGGAATCACAAAGCGGGCAGCGGATAAAAATCTTGCGCGAGGCGCTGTCCAACGAGAACGCAGGAACCAAGCTTTATGAGGACGCCATGGAGGCCACCACGCCGGACGACAAGGAGGAAAAGAATCGCCCCCGGAAAAATAATCCTGATCTGCTGCGCATGGAGCCGATGCGCAAAGCCATCTACCTGCACCTGCGTTATCTTGTCCTCAGCCTGCAACGCGGCAATGACCCCGATCAGGCCGCGCACCTGGCGGCACCATCCCTCGAATATGCCACCGAGTTGCTCGCGGTGCTGACTAACGAAAAACTGCGCCCTTGGCCACGCGAGGCGAAGGATCTGCTCAAGAATCCGCTTTCGGATGGTGTCTTCGCACGGTGGTTGCTGCTGCAGGACAGTCTGCCGGGCGAAGACGAATGGGAACAGGCAGCCGGTGAACTCGCCGGGATCCTCGAGAAGAATGTCCGAATTCCTTGGCGACAGGCAAAAAATCCGGAGCTTCTTCGCACCTGGGATCTGCAGGTGGAATTTCTCAACGCGAAATCCGATTTGGATCAGTCACCAGCCGAGACAGAGAAAATAAAAACCCTCTCCGTACCACGCCTGCTCTTCTCTCGCGCCGAGGATAAAACGCTGCTCGGTCAACCCAACCAAGCAGCGCGGGAGATACTGCAGTTGGCGAAGAATAATCCGGGGCATCCCGACTGGGACAAGTGGATTGCCCGTTTGCACGAACTTATCGGCGCGGCCTCCCCAGCTGAAAAAACGGAGAGGTAAAGCGGCCCGCGGCGGGGAGACCTATTCCTTCTGCGCCCAATCCCAGGTGCCATCAGCCTGCGGCTTCTCGATCCACTCGCCGCTGAAGGAACGATTGCGCCAAAGCTCGCCCTGCTGCTTTTGGATATCTTCAAGCGACAGGCTGCGCTCGGTCGCCAGTTGTCGCATCATGACCGACCGGTCCGCATTCTCGTCGGCCACCGTTTTGGCGACAAACTTCCCGTAAGCCCCCTCCGGTTGCTCTCGGACAAGGAGCAACCCGTCTCGGCCCTCGCCGATCAGCCGCGAATTCTTGAGGGTCTGGATGTCGCCCATGCGGGCACGCCGGCGGGCATCGGCCGCCGAGACGCCTTCGCCGGGGGGTGCGGGGGACTTGCTCCCACCGGATCCGCTTCCGCCGCGGTCGTAGACATCCACCCGCATATTCACATCTACCACAATGGGCTCGGGTGTGGAGAGATTGACATCCAGCGGACGGCAGCCGGCAACGAGCAGGAGCAAAGCAAAAGGGAGCCGTGAATATTTCATCGTCCTCCCCCGCGCTGCGACCATGTGCCGGCCGGACCATTGCCGTGCAGCACAACCTCGAGATTTCTGGAGCCGGAAGGACCTTTCATTTTCACGTCGAGCAGACCCTCATCCCCAGTGAACCAGAAATCTGCCCCTGCTTCCGTATAATCGAAATCGCGCAAAGTCTCAAGGCTCACCCGCGTCGACTCCCGCTTGATCGATGCCCACTCCGGAGGGATGGCGTCGAGCAGGTCGTTGAGTTTGTTCACGACCATGCGCCCACCGCCCGCGGTCCGCAAGTTACCGACCACCCGCTCGATCGAAGGCCCCGACCCATTGACTTCGACGCGGGTGTCGGCGATCCCGCTCATGACGAAATGCTGCGGGGCGGCGGCCTGAGTCAGGGCGTCCACATCGACGTCCTCCCCGGTGATCCAGCCCGTCCATGGCGCATCCGGCTGCAGGAAGAAACTGAATCCGCCCGACAGGTAACCGCCATAGGCCTCGCCGCCGAAGCGCGCGTTGATCCCCTTGAGGTCGAAGGTCACCGAGACCCACAGATCCCGCGCGGTGAAATTGCGCCAGCGCGCGCGATCGAAGCGGACCACGTTGACCAAGTTGTTCTGCTCGTCGTTGGTCGGGAAGTTGAGCCGCACGTCCCCGCGAACATTGCGGAAAGAAAGGTCGTATCCGGGGAATTCGTAGTCATCCGGCGGGATGGTCATGACGAGCGACGCATTCAATCCGGCGAGGGAAGAGAGCGAAACATTGCGCGCCGTCGTCTGGAAGGCGAGAGGAAGCCCGACCTGCTTGCGACCGCCGACCGCGATGATGAGTTTGCCGAAGTTCATTTTCAGCAAATTCACGCGCCAGCCTTCGGTCGCTTCGACGGGTTCCGGCAGGTGGCGGACATCGTCGGCTTTGGCCATGTATTCGAAGAGCGCCTCGCCGACATAGATGGTCGGGCTGAGTAGGATGAGTTCGTCGATCTCGCGCCTCGCCAGTCCGGCGAGTGAAAATTTGGCGAAGATCGTATGGATCGACACCGCGCGCTGCAACGGATCGTAGGGCGAAAGAATTTCGATGTCGGCGAATTCGACCTGATGAATTCTTTCCGCCAAGTCTTCCGCGGCCTGCCCCAAGGCCACGTCGCGGAGGGCCGTGTTCACGCGCAGGGAAATCTCGGGCATGCGACCGCCCATTTCGCCGGTATGCACCTGCAGGTCGACCAGATCCAAGGTCTGCAGGATAAACGCCCCGCCGGAGGCTGTGGAGGCGCCGCCTTGGGGCGCGCCCGCCACCAGCGACTGCAGTCCCGGGCCGGCCAGCAACCACCCGCGATCAACCCGCAAGCCGCGCAGTCTTCGCCCGGCCAAGCCTGCGAGCGAGACGCGCGCTTCGGCCTGGCCCGCGCCGAAAAGCGGAATGGGTGTACCGCTCCCGTGCACCGCGACATAAATGTGACTTAGCCAGAGCGCATGCTCCTGCTCCAATGCGGAGGATCCGACGCGATGCAAAGTCGCATCGATATTAACCGAGATGTCTAGCGCTGGATCGCCGAATTCCTGCAACCAGACATGGCCGCCCCGGATCACCACATCGGCGATCTCCCAAGGCATTGGGCCGCCTCGCCCGCCGCTTGCCGAAAAGTGCTCGAGCGCCTTCTTGTCCAGCGGGAGGTCAGGGTGAACCAAGGTGAGCGAACCCAACCGCCCGCTGCGCCATTCGCGGCCGAGTCCCACCGCCACCTCCTCGGCCCGAAAAATCGGGTCCGCACGCCCGCGCAACATCAGCTGGACGTCGCGCAGGCGGAGCTCGCCGCCGCGCAAGCTGGTGGAAGAAACTTTCAGCCGCAGCGCAGGATCCACGGACCGAACGGCAAAGCGCACCATGGCAGACGGACCGATGCGCCAACCGAAGGCCAGCGCGGCAGCCGTGAGGGCAATAAGCGCCACGAATGTCGTGAGCCAAGGACGGCGCCGACGCCGGACGGCGGGGGGCGGGGCAGACAAGGGATCCTCAGGCATGACCCATGCGAGCGAGACGACCAGCCACCTCAACCCTCAGCCGGTCGATCGCACACAAGGTGAACTCCTCCACGGAGAGCGAAAGATCGGTCACCAGCGGGGTCAAGTCCATGGCCAGCGTGACCATTTCCGCTGCATCTGCCCCGTGAGGATCGTCAAAGGTGGCCTGCGCGCGGCGACGACCGATCACGGCAAGATCGTAGCGCTTGCCTCCCTCGATCTGGCTGCGGAAAATTCCATTCAGCTTCGCGGAAAATTCCTCATCTCTCCCGCAGTTCAACCGGACACGATCGCCCTCCGTGAGCCAGTCGAGATCTCGCCATACCTCGCAACCATAGACTTTTTCTGGCCGACGTTCCGGCCGCAGGGCCCGCAGTGTTTCAATGAGCCTGAGGCACACCGCGACATGCGTGTCGTGTCGGTCCGCCGGGTTGTGCGTGTAGACGACACGCGGCCGGGCAAACCCGAAGATTTCGCCGAGATCGGCCCGCAGCAGTTTGTTGTCCGCGCTTTTGACCTCCGCCGTGGAAAGACCGAGTTGGATCATCACGGCGTAACCAGCCAGATCCGCGGCGGCCCGCTGCTCGGCTCGCCGGCGGTCAACCAGATCGGCCTCGCCCCCCACGCTTCCGGCCCCGTCCGTGGCAATCACGCCGCCGAACTTTGCCCCGCCGCTCCGGCCTTGCTCGATGCCGTGGAAGGCCATGAACTCGAGGTCGTCCGCATGCGCCCCCACACCGAGATGCGTCACCCTGCGCAACGCTTCCCGCCAGCCCCCCTCGCCGGGAACGTGCAGGTCAACCCTCGTGCGGTCGGCGATGGATTCTGGCATCACGCCAATTTGACCCCCAGTCCCCCGGCGTCAATTTCTACTTTTGCCCTGCACGCTCCGAACGCGTAGGGTCGTTTCTTCGTATGGGTCAGGATTACAAGAAAACGCTCAATCTCCCGCGCACCGACTTCCCGATGAAGGCCGGTCTCACCGCGCGCGAACCACAACAACTCGCCGCGTGGGAAAAGGACGGCATCTACGCCCGCATCCAGGAAGCGCGCAAAGACAGCCCCGCTTTTGTCCTCCATGACGGCCCGCCCTTTGCCAACGGCGACGTCCACATGGGCACCGCGCTCAACAAAATCCTCAAGGATCTCGTGGTAAAATCGAAGACGATGGCCGGATTCCGCGCGCCGTTCGTGCCGGGATGGGACTGCCACGGATTGCCAATCGAATTCAAGGTGGTCAAGGAGACCGCTGGTCTCACGCCGGTGGAAATCCGCAAGCGCTGCGAGGCCTACGCGCGCAAATACATCGACCTGCAGCGCGAGCAGTTCCGCCGCCTCGGCGTCTTCGGCGACTGGGATCGTCCGTATCTCACGCTCGAACCCTCCTACGAGGCGGACATCCTCCGCGCCTTCGCCGTCTTCGTCGAAAAAGGTCTCGTCTACCGCAGCAAGCGGCCCGTCCTGTGGTCCTATGGCGCACAGACCGCCCTCGCCGAGGCGGAGGTCGAATACAAAGACAAGGAATCCCCCGCCGTCTACGTCGCGTTCCCCGTGGCGTCCGGCGGAAACCTGCCCAGCAGCGCAGCCGTGGTCATCTGG
>Ga0114971_10001814_pt1 | contig 14550 bp, 17 predicted proteins | sample M_140625_MF_Meta_FD_87320 | JGI IMG/M metagenome (GOLD analysis project Ga0114971, IMG submission 87320) | Freshwater microbial communities from Lake Montjoie, Canada to study carbon cycling - M_140625_MF_MetaG | ecosystem: Environmental > Aquatic > Freshwater > Lake | place: Lake Montjoie... | reverse complement strand
CACCCGCCGGACATGAGGCCCGGGTGGCATGCCAGGGCGAGAGGTTGCCGTTTCAGTGCAGCCCCGCGAGACCGCTTCTATTCTCCGCGCCGTGGTGAGCCGTGGTGCTGGGCAATCAGCCAGTTGCCGTCCTTGCGGACGAGTGTCCAACTCAGTCGATAGGGCATGGGTTCATCGCCGTTGGCGAAATCGACGTGCGCTGAGGTGACTGCCGCATCATCGCTGATCTGGCGAACCAGCGGCGGGCGGTACAAGGCCACACGCACGCCTGGCGGGCGATTGCCGAAATACGTGGTTATGGCCTCGCGCCCGTCTTGAAGCGCATCCACCGACCCGAACAGCATGGCGTCGTGCGTGTAGAGCGCCATGTGGCGATTCAGGTCGTGGGCGTTGAAAGCCTCGATCCATTGAGCAATCAGGCTGTCGATCGTCGGCGTGTCGGTCATTGGCGTTCCTCCCGTCGGAATGTCATCGCATGAAACGGCGGGTGTATGTAGCCGCCACTTTCGCTTTCTAGCCCCGTTCCTCTCACCTGCCTGGGGAGTTGGCAGGGCGAGGGGGGCCGCCGAAAGTCCGCTGCCATGGCCCTCTTGCGGTTTCTACGTAAGAAGACCCCGGTATCCCCGCACCTCAATTGCAGCGGCTGTCTATCACGCCGCTGAAAACACTTGTCTGCACCCCCGTCACGGAGTTGAACCACTTCGAGGATGGGAGATCGTAAGATGAATTCACAGCCTACTGTCATAGCCATCGTTGTATGGGCTCTGGTCTTTGCCGCAGGCCTGGCCGGCATGTGGATCGGCGCGCGGCTGCCCGATGGCCATCGAACGGACGACAGCCGCAACGTGGTGTCGAACTCGATGGCGATGGTCAGCACCCTGACGGCGCTTGTGCTTGGCCTTCTGCTGTCTGTCGCAAATACGTCGTTCGGCGATAATCAGGAGCAGCTGATGTCGACCTCCAGCGACATCATCCGAATGGATCATTTGCTCCGTCTCTATGGAACCGAGGCGGATGGCTCGCGGGACCTGCTGAGGCAATACGCACATTCCATGTTGAATGACGTGTTCCCTCCGGACGGGAGCCAGCGCACCGTCGAAAACGAAGCGACGCTGGATCTTCTGGCGAAAGTGGAAAAATGGGCCACGCTGATGGTTCCGGCAAACGCAACACAGCGCTGGCTGCAGCCGCACATCATGGATGTGTCCGACAGGATCGTTCAGGAGCACTTCACGCTTGTGAAGCAGCAGCTCGATGCCATTCCGGCCGCGCTCTTGGTGCTGATGTTGCTGTGGCTCGTCCTGCTCTTCGCAAGTTTTGGCCTGTTTGCCCCGCGGCATCTGACATCCATCACCGTGCTGCTGCTGTCATCGGGCGCCGCATCGGGCGCCGTTCTCCTGCTCCTCGAGCTGGAAACACCACATCGCGGCTTCGTCAACCTGTCGCCAGACCCGCTGCAGCATGCCATCGAGGTGATGGAGAAGCACGCCAACGACGGGTGACGGCTCTGAAGGCGGAGTGACCAGGGCTGAAAGAAATCAATATTTTAGCGTTGTGGACTGTATTCCCGTCCCACATGCAGCCACGTGCTACGGCACCAGCTGCCAAGTCGCCGCTTGGCTTAAAAAATCATTTGCGCAGTTTTAAGTTGAAGCTATTTTGATCATTCAGTCCAATGTTGCCCAGACTTGGGCAATCCTTTTGCCCAAGGTCGCCAAAATCCGAGGCTGTGAAACCTTTGACTGGCGAAGACACACGAATCCTGAAGACTGCCGGCTGGCTCAGCCTCTGCGAGCCGGCCTTCGTGGATGCTGTGCTCGGCAAGACCCGCATCCAGGTGCTGGAAGCGGGCCAGCATCTCTATCGTCCGGGTGATCCCTCGGATGGAATCTATGGCCTTCTCTCGGGCGCCCTCGCCGTGTCCTTCGTCGTGCCGGAGTCCGGCCCCACCGTGTCGCACATCATCCTGCCGGGTGCATGGTTTGGTGAAACGGCGTTTGCGCGCAAGCCCCGCAACACCGGCGTTCATGCCATGCGCGCCACACGCGCGGTGGTTCTTCCCATGCGCGATATTGATGCGCTGGTGCAGGAAGAGCCCCGTCGCTGGACTGGCTTTGTCCAGCTGGCCATCCTCAATGGCCAACTCGCCATGGGTGCCGCCTATGATCTCATGCTGCGCAATCCGCTGCAGCGCTGTGCGGCAACATTGCTGCGGCTGGCTGGTCTCAGGCATGGCCAGCCACTTGCCGAAGGCCCTGTGGAGCTTGACATCTCGCAAGCTGACCTTGCACACATGACGAACCTGTCACGCAACTCGGTGGGCGCCCTCCTGCGGGTTCTGCGTGATCAGCAATGCGTCGATGTGGACTACCGCCAGCTGATGATCACCAATCCCGGTCGGCTCAAGACATTGCTCCACGCGGATATGTGATCAGGGCTTCAGAACATCCATCTGGATCGGTCCCTCGGCGCGGCCGTGGATGAACTGGTCGACGTATGGGTTGCCGCTGGTGTCAATCGTCTTCGCGGGTCCCTGCCAGATGATCTCGCCCTTGAAGATCATGGCAATGTCATCGGCAATCTTGCGGGCCGACGCCATGTCATGGGTTATCGACACCGTGGTTGCGCCCAGTCGCTTCACGCAGTCGACGATCAGGTTGTTGATGACGTCGGCCATGATCGGGTCGAGGCCGGTGGTGGGCTCGTCGAAGAAGATGATCTCGGGGTCGGCCGCGATGGCGCGGGCAAGTCCCACGCGCTTCTGCATGCCGCCCGAGAGCTCTGCCGGATAGAGGTTGCCGACTTCCGGCGTGAGGCCCACCTGTCCCAGCTTGTCGATGGCAATGTCGCGCGCCTTGGCGCGCGCCATTTGGCGGCCCTGGATGAGGCCGAAGGCGACATTCTCCCAGACCGAGAGGGAGTCGAAAAGCGCCGCACCCTGGAACAGCATGCCGAAGCGCGCCAGATATTCATCGCGCGCGCTGCCCTTGAGCCCGATCACTTCCTCGCCGGCGATCCTGATCGAGCCTGAGTCCGGATGCAGCAGACCGAGGATGCATTTCAGCATCACCGACTTGCCGGTGCCCGAGCCGCCGATCACCACGAGCGAATGGCCCTTCGGCACCGACAGCGTCACGCCGTTCAGCACGTGCTTCGAGCCGAAGCTCTTTCTGACGTCGGTGAGTTCGATGAATGCCTCGGCCATCACATCAATCCGCGAACAGAAGCGAAGTGAGGGCGAAGTTGGCAGCGAGGATCAGGATCGCGGAGGAGACCACCGCATTGGTGGTGGCCCGGCCCACGCCCTGGGCGCCGCCACTGGAATTGAAGCCGTGATAACAGCCCATCACCGCGATGATGAAGCCGAAGACGGCAGCCTTGATGAGGCCCGACGAGACGTCGCTGAATTCAAGGAAGTCCGCCGTGTTGCGGATATAGGCATAGCCATTGAGCCCGATCGAGCGCGTGCCGACGATGTAGCCGCCCATGATGCCGATGACGTCGGCGATGCCGACGAGGATCGGCAGCGTCACCACCGCTGCGATGATGCGCGGGCCCACGAGATACTTGAACGGGTTGGTGGCCAGCGTTACCAGCGCATCGATCTGCTCGGTCACCCGCATGGTGCCGAGTTCGGCCGCGATGGAGGCGCCGACACGTCCCGCAACCATCAGACCTGCGAGGACCGGCCCCAGCTCGCGCGTGATGCCCAGTGCGACGATCGAGGCGACGAGGCTCTCCGCGTTGAAGCGCGAGGATCCGAGGTAAATCTGCAGCGCCAGCGCGCCACCTGTGAAGAAGGCCGTGAGGCCGACGACCGGCAGCGAAAAATAGCCGATCCGCATCATCTGCTCGAGGATCTGCCGGACGAAGATCTTCGGCGTCAGGCCCTGCAGCAGCGCGTCCTTCAGGAACAGCGCAACCCGGCCCACTTCTCCGAGCAGGGCCAGCGAGGCGCGGCCGATATGGGCAAATATGTTCAAGCTGTGCTGTCCGATTCGAGCCCGGTGTAGAGCCTTGCATAGCGGCTGCCCAGCCTCGTCAGCAACTCATAGGATATGGTGCCTGCCCAGTTGGCCGCTTCGTCGATGCCGATGTGGCGCCCCAGGATCTCCGCCCGCGTGCCGCGCACCACACTGCCTTCCGCAAGGTCAGTGATGTCGATCCCCATCATGTCCATGGAGACGCGCCCGATAACCGGGCAGCGCTGTCCGTTGATGAAGACCTGGGCAGGGCCATGCGGCTGTTTCGAGGACAGTGCGCGCGGAACGCCGTCCTTGTAGCCGGCGCCCAGCACCGCAATCCGGCTCGGGCGGTCGGCTTTCCAGGTGGCGGAGTAGCCCACCGTGTCACCGGGGGCAACGCTGCGCAGTTGCATGACGGCACCTTCCAGAATGGCAACGGGCAGCATCGGATTCGCAACATTCTGCATCGGATTTCCGCCGTACAGCGCAATGCCGGGGCGCACCAGGTCATGGGTGAAGCCATCGCCCAGGAACACGCCCGATGAATTGGCAAGACTCGCCGCCACGCCCGGCAGCTTGGCCCGTATGCTCGCGAAAGCCGTGCGCTGGCGCTGGTTAAGCGGGTGGGAAGGCTCGTCCGCGCAAGCGAGGTGGCTCATCAGCAGGGTGACGTTCAGCCCCTCCATGGTGAAGTTGTCGGCCAGCAGCGAATCGAATTCCGCCATTGAAAAGCCCAGCCGGTTGATGCCGGTGTCGACATGGATCGCGCAGGGCAGTTTCCGCCCGTAAACCCTTCCAAACATTGCCCATTCCTGCGCTTCCTCGATGGAAATCAGCGCCGGGCAGAGGTTCAGTTTTGCGTAAAATTCCGCTTGGCCCGCAAACAGACCGTCAAGGATGTATATTGTTGCTTCCGGCAGGCGTTCCCGCAGCTCCTCGCCCTCCTTGGGGCGGGCCACGAAGAACGATCTGCACCCCGCTTCCCACAGTGCCCGGGCCACCGGTTCGATGCCCAGCCCATAGGCGTTGCCCTTCACCGCCGCGCCGCATTCTGCCTTTCCGGCCCGTATGTTAAGCCGCCGCCAGTTCTCCTTCAGCGCGACCAGATCGATGGTCAGCACCGCTCCGGCCAGGTCCTCTGGGGTGGGGGTCATCTGGTCGCAAAATCCTTTCCGGAATTGGCTTAAGGTCACCTGCACCAGGGATCAAGCCTTGCCTTGGGGAGGCTCAAAAAGCGCATGACGCTCGCCCTTCGCGCGCAGAGCGAAATCAAAGCGAAATTGCCTTCTGCAAGCGATTGCATAATTTACAACCAGATGAACGTAACGGAGTTGCGTTCGACAGACCAGACCGGGAGGCACCACATGGATGGAACGCAGGCCACGTTGCAAGCGCCGCGAGAACCGACGAAGCGTGCTATCCGTCCGGCTCCCACGGTCGACAACAAGGAACTGCGCCGCGTGTTGCGCTCGGTCAAGAAGGTCGCCCGCGGTGATGGCAGCGCCCTCAAGCAACCGATTGCACCTGGTGGTCCCAGCCGTTACGACCACTATCAGGCAATCCTGCTCGATGCCTTCAAAGATCAGCTGGCCGGCTCCATTCGCCGCCTGAAAGCATCGAAACCGATTGCAGTCAAAACGCGCAAGGTCGTTGCCGCGATGCTGGCGCTGAACAAATATGCGCCGGACGACGTGATCACGGGTTGATCAGGGGAAAGCCGAGGGCAGACCGTCCAGAAGGCTGAAAGCCTCAAGATGGGCCACCGGTGCCTGGCGTGGCAGGGTCAATGACTGCCTTACCTCTTCTGGAATTGACTGATCATCCAGTGGCAGCACGCCTGCATCCCGGATGGCGCGCCTCAGTGCGTCCGAACACCCACGAAACTGCAGTGTGGCACGCACTGCCTGTGGCGTTCCCGATGGCGCCATCGTGAGCGCGAGACCGCTCAAGAACCCCTGAGACAGCGCATTTTCCGACCCCATCGAAACAAGGCTCACTTCGCCGCAACCCTTTCGGTTCAGCGAGAGCAGGAAGCGCGCCTTCTCCGCTTCGAGCACCACACCGTCATGCCTGCCGCTCAGGTAATAGTGCTGGCGCTGGCCCACGGCACGGTACTTGGTAAAGCGGGTAAAGACCGTGACATCGCCCTTCTTCTGGATGAACACCGCCTCACGCAGGCACTTCGCCTCATCGCGCGGCCACAGGCTGTACAGGTGATAGCAGCCGGTGCGCAGCGTGGTGGGTTGCATCCCGGCGAAGGCATTGGCAGCAAGGCCCAGGCCATGAAGCGGAAAGCCGCTGAGCAGCAAATCTTCCTTGGGTTTCTGGAAACGCGCCGGATCGTGGAACAGGCTCTCGGACTCGATCCGGAAGAAGTTGCAGATCTTCTCGAGCGTCGCAGCATTTGGAAGGGTGGAACCGGAGAGATATTTGTTGAACTGCTGCCTGTTCATGCCGAGCGCCCGGCAAACTGCGGCAATCGAGCCGTGGCGCGTACACAGCGCGCGGAGATTGTCGGCGAAATTCCTGTGCGGCGAGAAGGGCGTGTGCTGGTTCACCGCCAAAGCCCCAAGCTTGAGAATCGTGACACGCCCATCCGCGGCTCCGCCGTGTTATCCTGAACCGGATTGGCGTATAATGCACTGTTTGCGCGCAGAACGTAATCCTATTTTGCACAATTTGAACTAAACACTGTGCAATAATTGTAGAAAATACATCTGAAAGTAGAGTTGAGTTGCTATTCGAAGCGCTCCGGAATGTAGTCAGTGCGCACCAAGTTCTGGAATTTGGTCAGGCTCGCCTCGAACTGCAGTTCGACGATGCCGGTGGGGCCATGACGCTGCTTGCCAATGATGACTTCGGCAACTCCGTTCACGCGGTTCATCTGTTCCTGCCAGTCGAAGTGTTCCTGTGTGTTGGGGCGAGGCTCCTTGCGCGCAAGATAATATTCCTCGCGGTAGACGAACAGCACCACGTCGGCGTCCTGCTCGATCGAGCCTGATTCACGCAAGTCGGCAAGCTGCGGGCGCTTGTCGTCGCGGTTCTCGACCTGGCGTGACAGCTGCGAAAGAGCCACGACCGGCACCGAAAGCTCCTTGGCCAGTGCCTTGAGGCCCACGGTAATCTCGGAGACTTCCTGCACACGGCCTTCCGATGCGCGGCGCGAGGAGCCGGAAAGCAGCTGCAAGTAGTCGACCACGAGAAGCCCCAGCCCGCGCTGGCGCTTCAACCGCCTTGCACGCGCTGCCACCTGCGCAATGGTGATGCCGCCGGTCGCATCGATGTAGAGCGGCAGCGACTGCATCTCGCGCGTCACCTCGACGATCTTGGCGAATTCATCCTCGGTGATCTTGCCGCGGCGGATGCGCTCCGACGGGATCATTGCCTGCTCGGAGATGATACGCGTCGCCAGCTGCTCGGCCGACATTTCGAGTGAGAAGAAGGCCACGACACCGCCATCCGTCACCTTCACCGAGCCATCAGCGTTGTGCTGCGCCTTGTAGGCCTTGGCGATATTGTAGGCGATGTTGGTGGCGAGCGATGTCTTGCCCATGGCTGGGCGGCCGGCCAGGATGATGAGATCGGAAGACTGCAAGCCGCCCATTTTCTCGTCGAGGTCCTTGAGCCCCGTCGAGATGCCGGACAAGCCACCATCGCGCTGGTAGGCACTCGCCGCCATGTCGACAGCATCGGTGAGTGCCCGGGCGAAGGGCTGGAATCCCTGGCCATATTTTCCGGTCTCGGCCATGGTGTAGAGCGTCTGCTCGGCGCGCTCGATCAGTTCGCGCGAGGAGTCCTCGATGTCGGGGTCGAAGGCCTCGTTGACGAGTTCCGTGCCGATGCCGATGAGCTTGCGCCGCTGCGCGAGTTCATAAATCGTGCGGCCATATTCTTCGGCGTTGATGATGGTCGTGGCGCTCGCCGCAAGCCGCGCGAGATAGGCCGTGCCGCCAATTTCCTTCAGCGTGGCGTCATTCTCGAAATGCGTCTTGAGCGTCACCGGGCTCGCCAGCTTGCCGATCTTGATGAGCGTGGTTGCCGCCTCGAAGATGCGAGCGTGCAGCGGTTCGAAGAAATGCTCCGGCAGCAGGAATGCGGACACCTTGTCCGCTGCCTCGTTGTTGACCAGGATGGCGCCCAGCAGCGCCTGTTCCGCCTCGATGTTGTGGGGCGGGTTGCGGAAGCTCTCGTCGTCCGGTGAAGGATCGACGGCGCGGAGGGCAGGGTTCTGGTTCATCGCGAGACCGTAGACACATGCAGCGCAGTTGCGGCGCCATTGTGCGCCTTATGCACGTTATCCACAATCATGGCCTGCGCGTCGGCGCAGGGCAGGGGTTCTTCGCCCCGTGCACCTTACTCGGCGGGAACCGCCTTGAAGCGTGGCAGCTTGCTGTCGATCTCGCGAAGCCGGTCTTCTTCCGCGATCATGTAGTTGCGGGTCAGCGGCAAGGCATTCTGGTTTTTCACGAACTGGATCTGGAAGTTGTTCATGCCCACGTAGCGGAAGGCGCACTCTGATACGGCGAGATAGAACTCCCACATGCGGCAGAAGCGCTCGTCATAGAGTTCCTTCGCGCGCTCGCGGTGGTCGGCGAAGCGCAGGTACCATTCGCGCAGCGTCTTGGCATAGTGCAGTCGCAGGATCTCGATGTCGGTGACGTAGAGCCCTGACTTCTCGATATAGGGAAGCACTTCCGAGAGGGCCGGGATGTAGCCACCCGGGAAAATGTATTTCTTGATCCAGGCGGACGTTGCGTCAGGGCCTGCCGAGCGGTTGATCGAATGCAGCACGGCCACACCATTGTCCTTGAGGAGGGCGTTCACCTTGGTGAAGAACTCCTTGAAGTGACCGACGCCCACATGCTCGAACATGCCGACCGAGACGATGCGGTCGAACTTGGTATCGAGGTGACGATAGTCCTTCAGCAGGAACTGCACGCGATCGGAAACGCCGCGCTGCTCGGCCCGCTCGTTCGACAGCTTGTACTGTTCCTCCGACAGGGTGACGCCGGTGACTTCGGCGCCGCAGATTTCCGCGATATAGAGGCCGAGCCCGCCCCAGCCGGAACCAATGTCCAGAACCTTCATGCCGGGCTTGATGTCGAGCTTCGCGGCGAGATGGCGCTTCTTGGCCAGCTGCGCATCTTCCAGCGAACCGTCATCGGTTTCGAAATAGGCGCAGGAGTATTGCCGGTCGCGATCGAGGAACAGATCGTAGAGCGCGCCAGAAAGGTCGTAGTGGTGCGCAACGTTGCTCTTGGCCTTGCCGACGGGGTTGTACTGGTCGACGCGCTTCAGCGCGATGCGCACGGCATTTGCAGCCTTGGCGATCTTCGGCATCTTGTGGGCTTGCACATTGGCGGCGAGTAGTGCGAGCGTATCATAGATGGTGGTGCCGCCGGACACATCCAGCGATCCATCCATGTAGCATTCACCGAGATAGAGATCGGCATCGGCTGCGATCTTGGTCGCGGCAAGCGGCGTCTTGATGGCGATGTTCACTGGCGTGCCCGTGCCATTGCCATAGTCCCGCACCTTGCCATCCGGTCCGGTCACGCGCAGCGTGCCCTTTTCCATGACCGTCTTCAGTGCACGATCCAGAAGTGCGTACATAACCCTGCGCTCCTTAGCCCTTCGCCATACTGGCGGTCTCTGACACCTGCCCCCTGATGTCATTTTCATTAACAAAAGTTTAATGTGCCGACCCCGCCTCACGCAAGGGGTTGAATGCGCAAGGGTTAATGGCTTTTTGTGCACGCTGGACGGGAGCCCGTTGCATTCTCGGAATGAAAAAAGGGCCACCCCGAAGGGCGGCCCTGATGCATTCGCCGTCGATGCGATGCTTAGGCGTTGTCTTCCGCGGCGGCTTCGGCCTGGGCTTCCTCGAAGAGGGCTTCGGCGGCAGCGCGGATTTCCGCACGGTCCGAGGTCGGGCCGGTGAGGTCTTCGCCGCGCGCCTGGGCGGCGGCTTCCTCGGGCGAGCGGGCGACGTTGACCGTCACCTTGACTTCGACTTCCGGATGCGGCGAGACGATCACCTCGTGCAGACCAATGGTCTTGATCGGCGCGGTCAGCTGGATGTGGCCACGGTCGATCTTGACGCCAATGGCGCCAGCGGCGTCCGCAATGTCACGCGGGCTGACGGAGCCGTAGAGCTGGCCCGATTCGCCGGCCTGACGGATGAGCGTGAAGCTCTTGCCGTCCAGCGACTTGGCTTCCTCGCCGGCAGCGGCCCGGCGTTCGGCGTTGCGGGCCTCGAGGGCCGCGCGGTCACGTTCGAACTTGGCCTTGTTGGCTTCGGTGGCGCGCAGCGCCTTGCCGCCGCGGAGAAGGAAGTTACGGGCATAGCCGTCCTTGACCTTCACCACTTCGCCCATGTGGCCAAGCTTGGCGACGCGTTCGAGAAGAATGACGTCCATCTGGGCTACTCCTTACTTGAGCACGTAGGGCAGCAGGCCCAGGAAGCGGGAACGCTTGATGGCCTTGGCCAGTTCGCGCTGCTTCTTGGCGCATACCGCGGTGATGCGGCTCGGCACGATCTTGCCGCGCTCGGAGACGTAGCGCTGCAGGAGGCGCACGTCCTTGTAGTCGATCTTCGGGGCGTTATCGCCGGTGAAGGGGCAGCTCTTCTTGCGACGGAAGAAGGGGCGGCGGGCTTGCGGAGCGGACATTAGTTGCTCTCCTCGGTGGCTTCGACGCGGTCTTCGCGGCGGTCACGGTCCTCGCGGCGGCGCATCTGGGCCGACGGACCATCCTCAAGGGCTTCGACCTTGACGGTCATGAAGCGGATCACGTCTTCCGAGATCGACATCTGGCGCTCCATCTCCTGCACGGCGGCAGAGGGGGCGTCGATGTTGAAGAGCGTGTAATGCGCCTTGCGGTTCTTCTTGATGCGATAGGTGAGGGACTTGAGGCCCCAGTATTCGGTCTTGGTCACCTTGCCGCCATTGGCAGCGAGAAGCGCCTTGTACTGCTCCGTCAGGGCATCGACCTGAGTGGGCGCAGCGTCCTGACGTGTCATGAACACGTGCTCATAGAGAGCCATATTGATTGTGCCTTTCGTTACGTTTCAACAGCCTAAGTCATCCGGCGCAGAGCCTCTTTCGAACCCAGAAAGGCTCGAAAGACCGGTCAAACGAAAGAGCGGAGACACGGGAAGACGGGGTTCACCCCCTGGCCATCTGCTTTGAAGCACATGACCCTTCCGTTCAGCCCCCAGCCGGGTGCCTTACAGCGAGGCGGCTTATGGCGGAAAAGCGCGGCCGGTGCAAGCCTTGTCGCGTGGCGAGGGCAGGCCGGCGTCCGCGGAACTGAGGTGGTCCTAGGAATTCGGACAGGGTGTTAAGGTGTAGTCCGCCGATCAAAGGAGGACTGCGAGATGACGACAAGACGGCGTTTTACGGGAGATTTCAAAGCGCGGGTTGCGATTGAAGCTTTGCGCGGCGACAAGACGATCCAGGAGATCGCATCCAAGCACAAGGTTCATCCCAACCAGGTGAGCGTGTGGAAGCAGCAGGCGATTGCGGGATTGTCTGAAGTGTTTTCGAATGGCACGGACCGCGAGCGGCAGGATCATGAAAGCGAGGTTCGCGACCTTCACGCGAAAATCGGTCAACTGACGGTGGAACGCGATTTTTTGTCCAACGGGCTCAAGCGATGAGCAGAGACGAGCGCAAGGCGATGATTGCGCCTGGCTGCCCCAGTCTGAGTCAGAGCCGTCAGTGCCGCCTGCTTTCGATCAGCCGGTCGTCATTTTACTATGCGCCGCGGGGGGAGAGTACAGAGAATCTGATGGTGATGCGCCGCATCGACGAACTCTATGTCAAGTATCCGTTTTACGGCAGTCGTCAGATGGTGCGTCATATTTGGCGGGAAGGCGTTGTGATCGGTCGGCATCGCGTGCGCCGGTTGATGCGTGTCATGGGTCTGGAGGCGATCTATCAAGCGCCGCGGACCAGCACGCCCCATCCGGAACACCGCATTTATCCTTATCTTTTGCGCGACATGACGGTCGTGAGGCCCGATCATGTCTGGTGTGCGGACATCACCTATATTCCGATGAAGCGCGGTTTTCTGTTTCTGGTGGCCATTATGGACTGGGCAACGCGGCATGTGCTGGCCTGGCGTTTGTCGAATACGATGGATGCAGGTTTTTGTATCGAAGCACTGAACGAGGCCTTGTCAAGATACGGCAGTCCGGAGATATTCAACACCGATCAGGGCAGCCAGTTCACCAGCGTGGACTTCACCGGCGCACTGACAAAAGCCGGCGTGACCATCTCGATGGACGGGCGGGGACGCTGCATGGACAACATCTTCATCGAACGCTTGTGGCGGTCGCTGAAATACGAGGCGGTCTATCTGCATGAGCTGACGGATGGCTTCATCGCCGAACGCGTCATTGCTGAATGGATCAGATTATATAGCAGCGAACGCCCGCATTCGGCTTTGGACGGGCTTTCGCCGGAACAGGCTTACGGCCGTCGCAGGCCTGTGGAAATGATGGACAAGGCAAGGGCCTTGCCCACAGTTCAACAGGTTCAGCAACAGCGAGAAGGATTGAATTTGAACCGGAAACTGGTAGCGTAATCACTGTCTGGACTACACCTTAACTCTGCTGCCGACCTGTCCAGCTAACCAGGACCACCTCAGTCCTTGCTATTCACATCGGCGCGGCTCATGCTCATCAAACTTTGATGTGAAAGCGGTCCTCTGGGTCAGTTTCTAACAGCCGTGTTCGAGATGCGTCCCACACGCCGGAAGGCGGCTGTGATGGAGCGTGTCCGAAAGGTTGCAGAGGACACCTTCTGGTCGGCACTCTCACCTACCAGTAAGGCTGGGGCAGATCAGTCTGTAGTGACTAGTGACAAGACTGAACGCCGGAAGTTGTTGGCTGTCTCTGAGCGAGAAGCACGTGTATGTGGAGCTAAGGCTGGCTTGTGTGAAGCGGTAGCTCACGGTCTATCCCGTGATGTCGGTATGGCAGTCTCTAGCTACATCGAACTCAAGCGGGGTGGCCGGGAGGCTGAGTGGCCTGTACGCCGCGAAGAACAAGTGTCTGGATATGAATTAGGTCTAGACGCTCTGGCGGCAGCTACGACCAAGGATGAAGAGAGTGCAACCCGCGAGCTATTCACCTCCGCCAGTCGGACACCCTCTGTTCGTCCCCTGACCTTCGCCCGTGAGCGTGATGCTAGGATCGTCCGTAAGGATGTGAATGGGAGCATCTCTGTAGTCCTTAACATTCTCACGGCCAAGGACGAGAAGGCTCGGCAGATGAGCATGGTCGAGGGTATCGATGCTTCCACTGGCGAGGCGCTGAAGACAGCAACCCGCCGTCGAAGTGGGCCGCGATCCTTTTACCAGAAACAGGTGACAGGCCGGGCAACATCGGGGTTGGATTGGTCATGGCGGGTGTCGCTTTCCTGAAACTGCGATGATTGGCGTCTAGGACAAAATCATACGTTATTTCAGTTGCTTAAGATACACCCGCCTGTCCAAAATGCATAATTGGGGCTAATTGCAGAATACAATAGCTGATCGGGAGGACGAGATGACAGAAGCTACTATCACGTGGCCGACGAAGAGCCGTGACATCCACAATCACCACATGAACTCCACCGTGTGGGATCACTTCAAAATGCGTGACGACGACATCGTGTTGGCAACGTATGCGAAGTCCGGCACGACGTGGACACAGCAGATTCTCGCTCAATTAATCTTCAACGGTAATCCAACTGTCGATACCGCAGTTGCGTCGCCGTGGGTGGACCTGCGCATTATGCCACCAGAGGCTATCGCGGCACTTGAACAGCAAAAGCACCGCCGTTTCCTCAAGACTCACCTTCCCCTCGATGCGTTAGTCTTTTCGCCCAAGGCCAAATATATTTACGTTGGCCGTGATGGACGAGACGTAGTGTGGAGTATGTACAATCACCATTCCAATGCCAATCAAGTCTGGTACGGTGCGCTCAATGATACACCTGGTCGAGTTGGCCCTCCTATCGAGCCACCGCCAGCTTCGGTTCATGAATATTACCGTGATTGGATGGCGAAGGACGGTTTTCCCTTCTGGCCTTACTGGGAAAATGTCCGGACTTGGTGGAGCGCCCGCAATCTGCCGAATGTCAAACTGATCCACTTCAATGACCTGAAGCGCGATCTGCCGGGTTCGATCCGCGGAATCGCACAGTTCCTCGAAATCCCGATCGACGAGCAGTCCTTTCCAATTATCGTTGAGCACTGCACTTTTGAATACATGAAAAGTCATGCGGAAACGGTTGCACCGCTCGGTGGCATTCTGTGGGAAGGTGGTGCGAAGACGTTCATCAACAAAGGTACAAATGGCCGCTGGATTGACACGCTGAGCCCGGAAGAATGCATGGAATATGAAGACCGGGCTATCGAAGAACTTGGTCCTGAGTGCGCCGCTTGGCTCACGGGTAAGAGTTCCTAGGGTCAGGACTCATTGATTGAGATAGAAGATGAAAGTGGCAGCGATACAGATGGCTGAGAAGAAGGTGTGGGCGCATCGGTCGTAACGGGTTGAGATGCGCCTCCAGTCCTTGAGCCTGCCGAACATGTT
>Ga0114971_10001813_pt1 | contig 14552 bp, 13 predicted proteins | sample M_140625_MF_Meta_FD_87320 | JGI IMG/M metagenome (GOLD analysis project Ga0114971, IMG submission 87320) | Freshwater microbial communities from Lake Montjoie, Canada to study carbon cycling - M_140625_MF_MetaG | ecosystem: Environmental > Aquatic > Freshwater > Lake | place: Lake Montjoie... | reverse complement strand
TTGGTATCACTCGATTTGGTATCGGCGGACATGCGCTGCGCTTCGAGCGCTTCAATGCGAAGGCATAGATATTCCACCGAGCCAGAGCGCTCCAAGAATGTTGCGAGCGTCGACCATGTTGTTGGATGAATGACTACAGCCATAAATGGCTGAAGAAAATGCATCGCCGCTGCTCCAACTCCTGAGAGAGGCCGGCTGGATTCCAAGAAAAGCAGAGCAGGCTGCGCCATTCTTCGCTTCACGATTTCCTGCGCAACGCGTTCAACAAGTTCTGCTTCAGGAGCAGTCGGCTTCGCAGGTCCTGGTGGCTCGATATGAAATGCCTTTGCCCACGCTTCGCCCCATGCGCTACGCAATTGCTTCCACGAATTCGTCTTTCCAGTCATTGCCACACCTCTGGCGAAGTCTGGGCAAGTACGAATTCTCGAAGTTGAGCCTTCGTGTCGACTGAGAGATTCGTGAAATCAAAGACTAAACCACGCATCTGTTCACGGCGTGAGAGTGATCGCGCCACGAGAGCACGGCGGTCCTGCCAACGAATACACCCAACTTCATCCCAGCGAAGTCGGCTCATTGAAAGTGGGTAGATGACTTCAGCAACTTCAGCATCGATGCGATATCGAGTTATAAGAAAGAATCGTGTCAGCGATATGAAAAGCCCGACGGCACTGATCGCGCCCCAGAACCAATCGCCAGCCAGCTGCGCAATCAATGTCGCAACCACTACGATCGCCACCAATGCCCAGAGAGCTGCGACTGGGCGCACGCGCGCTGGATGGACCGTCCACTGCATCGGAGTCATAAACACAATCATCGCAGAATATGGGCAGGTTTGTCGCAAATGAACGCGTCAGTTTGTTTTGCCAAACGAGCGCATTCGGTACGCTACTTGCATGAGCACGATCAATCCAACCGCAGTCGTTGCCGCTCCATTTCCTGCCAATAATTCGCTCGGCGATCCAACCGGATGGGACGGTGTCGGTGGCGTCGCAAGTGCGATCAATTTGTCTGCGTGGACCGCTGCGAATCGCCATTTAATGGTGCCGCCAGTGTCGAACAAATATCTTTTCAGCGGCAAGGATTTCTTTGTGATGTTGATCGCCGGCCCCAACGCGCGCAACGATTATCACATGACCAATTCCGAGGAATACTTCATGCAGTTGCAAGGAGATGTGTCCATTCGTGTGCGCGATGCACACGGAATTCGCGACATCACTCTGCGTGAAGGTGAAGCAATGTTCATTCCCGGCGGAGTGCCACACAGACCGCAGCGCGGACCAAACACGCTTGGACTTGTCGTCGAACGTCGGCGACCACCGACCGAAACCGAGCACTTGATTTTTTATTGTGAGAAGTGCCATGCGCTTGTGTATGACCAAGAATTTGCTTGCTCCGATATTGTCATTCAATTCCGCGATGCGATGGAATCATTTTGGGCCGACCCGAAACTCTGCACGTGTCCATCGTGTGGAACTCGTGTTCCAAAGCCTGCGCCGCAAACTGCGTAAATAGAAAAATAACTTTGCTTTCTTTCGCGCAAGCGCCGGCGCGAGGAAATTTTCGAATGAACGAATCGCTAAACTCTCATTATGCGGTCCCCGCGCACTATCGATCTTCATACGCACATGCTTCCCGAGCGCTGGCCTGATCTGCGCGAGCGATATGGTTGTGGTGGTTGGGTTTCCCTGGATCACTGTGCTCATTGCAAGGCGCGCATGATGATTGATGGCGAACTTTTTCGCGAAATCGAATCAAATTGCTGGGATCCTGCACGCCGCGCCTTGGAATGCGATGCCGCTCGCGTTGATATGCAAGTGCTTTCCACTGTGCCTGTGATGTTTTCGTATGGCGCAAAGGCCGCAGATGCTCACGACTTATCGCAGTTGCTCAACGATCACTTTGCGGAAGTTGTGCGTGCGATGCCAGATCGATTCATTGCTCTGGGGACTGTTCCAATGCAAGATGCTGCGCTTGCCACGCGCGAGTTGGAGCGCTGCGTGAAGCAACTTGGATTTCCTGGCGTACAAATCGGAACCAACGTGAATGGCGTAGATCTAGACAACGCTGCGTTTGCGGATTTTTTCGCCGCAGCTGAAGAACTTGGCGCGGCGATTTTCGTGCATCCTTGGGATGTCCTTGGTCGAAAAGAAATCCCGCGCTTCTGGATGCCGTGGCTGGTTGGAATGCCAGCAGAAACTTCGCGTGCGATTTGCGCACTTGCATTCGGCGGCGTACTTGACCGACATCCCACACTTCGGATTTGCTTTGCACATGGCGGTGGCTCGTTCCCGTACACGCTTGGACGTATCGAACACGGATTCGAGGCACGACAAGATTTGTGCGCAACGCATTCAAAGACGCCACCACGCGATCATCTCAAGCGACTCTTCTTCGACAGCATTGTGCACGACGACGAAGCGCTGCGATATCTGGTGCGAACTGTTGGCGCAGACCGCATCGCAATGGGATCGGACTACCCATTTCCACTAGGTGAAATTCCACCTGGAAAATTACTGCGCGCCGCAGATTGGATTACAGATGCGCAGCGTGCGCGAATACTCGCCGGAACAGCAATTGAATTTCTTGCATTGAAGTTTTCAGAATAAATTTTTGGAATCACCACCACATGACGCACACTGCTCCTGAAACAATATTTGATCTCGCGGCTTCCGATATGAAACCCACACGCGAGTTTGCGCTGTGGTGCGATGCACACGACCCGCTTGCGTCTTTTCGAGATGCGTTTGAGATTCCCTGCGATGCAAAAGGCGAACCGCTTGCATATCTCGTGGGAAATTCGCTTGGATTGATGGCGCGCGCAACGCGTGACCGTGTGAACGAAGAACTCAACGACTGGTCGATGATGGGCGCAGAGGCTCATGTACACGGCCGTCGTCCGTGGATCAAATATCACGAATTTTTTCGTGAACATCTCGCGGAATTAACGGGCGCGCTGACACACGAAGTGATCGCGATGAATTCGCTGACAGTCAATCTGCATTTTCTCTTGATGAGTTTTTATCGCCCGCAAGATTCTGTCAATGGATCGCGCCGACGAATTGTGATGGAACGTGGAGCATTCCCAAGCGACCGATTTGCCGTGCACTCGTTTGTGCGTGCGGTCGGCGGCGATCCAAGCGTCGACGTCATCGAAGTTGCGCCTCGTGATGGCGAAGAATGCCTGCGTCACGAAGACATCGAGGCAACCATCACGCGTGTCGGCAACGAACTCGCGCTCGTGATGTTGGGAGGCGTTCAGTACTACACAGGGCAAGTGCTGGATATGGCTCGTATCACGCACGCCGCACACGCCGTCGGTGCGAAATGCGGATGGGATCTTGCGCATGCCATTGGCAATGTCGCACTTTCTCTGCACGACTGGAGTGCTGACTTTGCATGTTGGTGCTCGTACAAATATCTCAACGGTGGACCTGGCGCAGTCGCTGGCGCATTCATCCACGAGCGTCATCACAAAAATCCACCGCCACGACTAGAAGGTTGGTGGGGAACAAATCCTGCAACTCGCTTTCAGATGGGACCGAACTTCGATCCAGGTCCTGGCGCAGATGCGTGGCAAGTTTCCAATCCGCCAATTCTTTCACTGACTCCACTGTTGGCAAGTTTTGACCAATTTCACCAAGCGAAGATGCCACGACTGATTGCGAAGGCTCGAGCAATGACTGGGTTCATCGAACTCTCGCTGCGCACGCGCGATGCAGAACATATTCGCGTCATCACACCAAGTTCCACCAGCGAGCGAGGCTGTCAATTATCGCTCTGCATCAATCGCGACCCAGTCGCCGCGCGAAAGCTTTTCGATTCGCTGCTTCCTCGCGGAATCGTCTGCGATTTCCGCCATCCAAGTGTCATTCGCGTTGCACCTGCCCCGCTCTATACCCGCTTCATCGATTGCTGGCGCCTGATTGAAGCGCTCAGCTGAATGAGCGGATCTGTATCGCGTCCTACACTCACGCCAATGTCTAAACGTGTGATCATCGTCGGCGCAGGACTTGCAGGATGCTTGCTTGCGGTCTATCTCGCTCGTGCGGGATGGAATGTTGATCTTCGCGAACGCCGCGGCGACCCACGTGACCGCGGACAAGTCGCTGGACGATCGATCAATCTTGCAATCAGCGCGCGTGGACTGAAGGCATTACGAAGAGCTGGACTTGAAGATGTCATTTTGCAACATGCAATCCGAATGCCTGGACGAATGATCCATTCTCGTTCTGGAGAACTTGCATTTCAAAACTACAGCAGTGATCCGACACATGCAATCCAAAGCGTCTCGCGTAGTGCGCTCAACTTGGCGCTGCTGAATGCTGCCGCGGCAGAGTCGCGGGTGACTATGACTTTCCACCAGAGATGTTCGCATCTCGACGTAGCACTCGGCAGCGTTTCGTTCATCGACGACAACACTTCTCAACAAAGTTCAGTCACTGCCGACCTGGTCGTGGGTGCCGATGGTGCATACAGCGCCCTGCGAGGAATCATGCAGAAAAATGAAGGCTTCGATTATGACCAATCGTGGCTCAGTCACGGCTATAAAGAGATGTGTATTCCTGCAGTGACTTCTGGCAAGTATGCACCGTTTGCGATGGAACCGAAAGCCCTGCACATCTGGCCGCGTGGCGCATCGATGATGATTGCGCTTCCCAATCCTGACGGCTCATTCACATGCACGCTTTTTTGGCCGAACAAATCGACGGACACCAATCCCAGCGGATTCGATTCGATCCGCGACTCAGTCATTGCTCGAGAACATTTCCAGCGCGAATATTCAGACGCACTCGCGATGATGCCGACGTTCGATCACGATTTCGCAACCAACCCAGTCGGAGCGATGCTGACAATTCGCTGCCGGCCTTGGTCCATGCGCGGCCGAGCAGTTTTGCTTGGAGACGCCGCCCATGCAATCGTTCCATTCTTTGGTCAAGGCGCGAATGCGAGTTTCGAAGATTGCGAATCGCTGACCGACGCACTTGCTGCGCACTCAGATGACATTCCGCGCGCACTTGCCGTATATGAACAAGATCGCAAGCGCAATGCCGACGCGATCGCCGAAATGGCGTTGACGAATTTTGTGGAGATGCGCGTTAAGACTGCATCGCGCGCTTTTCGTATGCGAAAAAAGTTCGAGCACTTTCTGCACGGTGTCGTCCCACAATTTTATACGCCGCGATATGACATGGTCAGCTTCAGCACGATTCCTTATGCCGACGCACTTTCGCGTTCACGCAAACAAGATCGCGTCATCACGATTACAGCAATAGCAATACCACTCTTCATCGCATTCGTTTTTCTTGCGTGGAAGATGAAAACATGATCGCTGGAATTCGCAGAATTCATGCGCGTACAGGAATTTCAACTGGCATCGCTTGTCTTCTGCTGACACTGCTGAGTTGGTCGACGGTGCCACTTTTCTTGCGCCATCTTTCAGATCACGTTGATTTCTGGACAAACAACGGTTGGCGATATGGTGCAAGTGCAATTTTCTGGATGCCTGTGATTGGTTGGGCAATCTGGCGCAAACGACTGCCCGCTGGAATTTGGTTTGCTGCACTCATTCCCACAATCGCAAATATTGGTGGACAAGCTGCTTTTACGGCTGCATTTCACGAAATGAATCCGGGGCTTGTCACATTCGGCTTGCGCACGCAACTCATCTGGGTCGCAATCGGTGCGTACTTATTAGTTCCAAGCGAACGACCGATCATCACAAGTCGTCGATACCTCCTTGGTGCATGCATTCTCGTGCTGGGCCTCTTCCCAATTTTGCTGGGTGGCGACTCCGCGCTTGGTGGATTCAACATCAAAGGAACAACACTCGCAGTGCTGAGTGCGCTGGGATATGGAATGTATGGACTGAGCGTTCGTCGCTGGATGGGGAAGTACCACCCAGTCATTGCATTTGCGGTGATTTGCCAAATGACAGCGGTGGGTCTCATTACACTCATGCTGATCTACGGACGCGATCACGGCGCGTATGTCCCGCAACTACCCGCCGACATTCTTTGGTATCTAGCGATCAGCGCATTTGTGGGAATCGCGATTGGCCACATTCTTTATTACATCAGCATCGCTCGAATTGGCATCGTGATCACCAGTGGCGTCTTGCAAATGCAGCCATTTCTTGTCAGCGCGGCCAGCTTTTTTATATTTGGAGAAACTTTTCGTTGGTGGCAATGGATTGCCGGGATCGTTGCAATAGGTGGCGCATATTTGATGTTGACATCAACTGGAAGTGGCGCAAAACAAATTGCGATGGCGGCCTCAGAAGGTTCCGACTGATGAACTCCCTGATCCACTCAGGTCAAACGCCTCGGTCGGACTCCACCCTATCCTTTGCCGCATGACCACATTTGCAGCGGACATTTCTGATGTGCAACTTGCCGCAGAGCGAATCGCGCCGTGGGTGCATCACACTCCTGTAATGACTTCCAAGCATATTGATGGGTTGGCGAAACGATCACTGCATTTCCAGTGTGAGATTTTTCAGCGCACGGGATCGTTCAAGTTCCGCGGCGCATGCAATGCGGTCATGTCGTTGACGGACGATGAAGCGCGGCATGGCGTGGTGACTCATTCCTCTGGCAATCATGCGCAAGCGCTCGCGCTCGCTGCGAATTTGCGGGGGATCATGGCACATGTTGTTATGCCACATGATTCAGCGCGAACGAAAGTCGCAGCGGTTGAGGGATACGGCGGCCGCGTGATCTTCTGCGAGCCAACTGTCGCAGCACGAGCTGCTGCTGCACAAGAAGTGCTTGCACAAACGGGCGGCGCTTTTATTCCTCCGTACGACCACCCGAAAGTTATCGCTGGACAAGGAACAATTGCGCTTGAGTTGATCGATCAAGTCAGGAAAGCGACTCGCGAAAATTTAGATGCGATCATTGTTCCACTTGGCGGAGGCGGTTTGATTTCTGGGATAACAATCGCGGCACGAGCGATTCACCCTGGCATTCGCGTCATCGGAGCGGAACCCGAAACCGTCGGCGATGCTGCGGAATCAAAGCGACTTGGCGTTCGACAACAAGCCACTGGCGCAATAACGATTGCCGATGGACTGCGAACATCGCTCGGAGATCTCACTTGGCCTGTGGTGCGTGACTTGGTCGATTCCGTTGTGACGGTTTCAGAAGCTGAAATCAAATCGGCGCTGCGACTCGTTTACGAACGCATGAAACTCGTGATCGAACCAAGTGCGGCAGTTGGAATTGCGGCCGCACTTGGGCCACTTCGCACTCGCAGCGACTTTGGATCCGCAGGAGTGATCTTCTGCGGTGGGAATATAGATCTTGATTTGCTGAGCCAACTGATTTCCCCGACTGAAAGCATTCGCTGATCAATACTTTGGAAGTATTTTGATCTGTTCGCTCAGTGGCAAATCCATAAATAATTCAAATTCAAGGGCGAACTCTGCCGAACTTTGTCCGAATGTTTTCTTGAAACATTCTTCCCATCCCAGTCGTTCGACATCTGGATGAAATGTTTTACGCAGAATATCTTCTCCAAACTTATGCATCAAATAGAGAATTGCCCATCCTCCACTCTCATATGCCAGCTGAGTGCATTCGCCTCCATATGACTTTGGCAATAACGATGGGCATTTCTTTCTCAACTGCTGCACAATTTTCATCTTGTTTGTCATACGTTCTTCAAGAGTGGGCCAAGGTTGCGGAGAATTATTCCACTTGGGAAGTTCTCTAGATGCCCAGAGCTTCGTCGCAGTGATTTCTGCCATCGCAACCGCTGAACCCTCCACAAACCAAGTTGGTCCCATCAATTCTTGACTGAGACTTTGATCCTGCGTCTGCAAGAATGATCGCTGGACAGAATGCCAATACTCATGCAGGATGGTGATTTGATCGCCCTCGCCAGCAATGCCGAGCGAACCAGAAAATCCAAGCGGCAAGGAAGATGCCAATGTGTGAATCCCCCACTCCGCACCTCCATTATTTGCAGCATCCGTGTGCGGTTGTCCAGACGAGATCGCTTCCGCGCCAACTGCTTGGTACATCAGAAATCCGTGATCTTTATTCTCGCTGTCTTCCAAACAATCTCGTTCTGTCATATCGCCTCTTGCAACACGACGCGCGCAAAATTCTGCAGTGAGTTCTATCGCCGCAGCGCGGTCTGTCCCCAACACCCACAATTCAAGATGGCCGGATGAACCCCAACTTTTCACCGCCACCGCAAGCGTCTCTTTCACACCTTGCTCAACAGCTTGTGAAACATCGGCGGCAACAAAGACCTCTGTCTGATTTTCTTGCTTGACCCCAAAAAAATTTGTCGTTGACAATTTGGAAGTTCGCGGCGGCGTACTGATCCAAACCAACGCAACTCCGCAAGCGATGACTAAGAAAAGAATCAGAACTTTCGATTTCATATTTGATGGATATGCGCGTAATACCTATTGAAAATTGCCTTTGCTTCTAAAGCGAGGCGATTACCAATGGTCGAGTCTAACGCCACGCAAGCACCGACCATATCCTTGCACCACGATGCCTGCTCCGATCACCACCAATCGCGTCATTGCGAATCTCATCGATGGACGCTTTACGCCTGCCCACGGTGGCGCGATCATTTCTGTCTATGACCCAGCGACTGGCGCATTGATTGCGACGGCGCCCGACAGCACAGCTCATGACATCGATGCAGCAGTGGATGCTGCCGCGACTGCATTTCCCGCATGGAGTTCACTTCCACCATCTGCACGCGCAGAGAAATTGCACGTTCTCGCAGATCTTGTCGAACGCGACATTGACGAATTCGCTCGAATTGAATCGCTCGACACAGGAAAGCCTCTCGCCCTTGCACGGTCGCTTGATATTCCAAGAGCGATCTCCAATATTCGCTTCTTTGCCGATGCAATCTTGGCGGACGACCATGAAACTTTCTTGCATGGCGGTGCAACATCTGTTGTCCATCACCGTGCACTTGGAGTTGCTGCGTGCATTTCGCCATGGAATCTGCCGCTCTATCTCTTCACTTGGAAAATTGCGCCGGCACTCGCCGCAGGCTGTACGGTCGTAGGCAAACCAAGCGAAGTGACTCCGCTGACCGCATGGATGCTTGCAGAGCGTTCTGTTGAGGCTGGATTTCCAACGGGTGTGATCAATATCGTGCATGGTCGCGGACCACTTTCAGGCGCAGCGCTTGTTTCGCATCCGCGTGTCGCCTGCATCACATTCACTGGCGGTACGGCAACTGGAGAGTTGATCGCGCGTGCTGCAGCGCCAACTTTCAAACGAACAGCGCTTGAACTTGGCGGAAAGAATCCATCGATCGTCTTTGCTGACGCAACAACTCCATCGAATCTTCGCACAACTATCGAAGGTGTTGCGCGCGCTGCATTCACGAATCAAGGACAAGTTTGTCACTGCGGATCGCGCATCCTTGTGGCGCGCGAAGCGTGGGATCCATTCGTACCTGCGCTTGTCGAGCACACGAAGAAAATGCAAGTCGGCGATCCACTTGATCCATCAACGCAGATCGGTGCGCTCGTCTCCGGCCAACATTTACTTAAAGTGGCGACGGCCGTCGATAGCGCTGTGCGCGATGGAGGTCGCCTTCTCTGCGGCGGCGCACGAGTCGAAGGCGCGCTGCTTCCAGAGCGTGTGCGCAGTGGCGCGTTTTATCCCCCGACTCTCATCGAAGGCCTTGCGCCAAGCGCTCGTGCAAATCAAGAGGAAATTTTCGGACCAGTTGCGACGCTCATTCCATTCGATGACGAAGCGCAAGCGATTGCGATCGCCAACGGCACTCGCTTTGGACTCTCTGCAAGCGTGTGGACGAGCGATGACTCGTGCGCCACTCGCATTGCAAACGCACTCGACTGTGGAACGGTGTGGATCAATTCATGGATGGTGCGCGACTTGCGCGTGCCGATCGGAGGTATGCGTTCGAGTGGACTCGGTCGTGAAGGCGGACGCGAGGCGCTGCGATTCTTCGCCGAGCCTGTTGTTGTTGTGCACTCAAAAGGAAAATAGATGAGCCAAGACATTCATTCAACACGTGCGCCCGAACCCGTTGGACCATATCCACACGCCAAGCGCGCGGGCGATTTTGTTTTCTTAAGCGGCGTCGGTCCACGGCAACGCGGCAGCGCGATCATTCCAGGCGTCGATCCATTTGATTTCGAAGTGCAGTGCCGAGCGTGCTTTGAAAATGTCAAGCTTGTCGTCGCCGATGCGGGTATTGCCTGGACGACCGTTGTCGACGTCACGATCTATCTCACAAATATGAAGCGCGACTTCCCAACATACAACCGCATCTATGCGGAATACTTTGCCGGCGCAGGCAATCCAAATCCGACGCGCACGACGCTGGAAATCGTCGGACTCCCAACGCCTATTTCTGTCGAAGTAAAAGCGGTTTGCTGGGTGGGATGAGTAAGACTTCTTTGAATTTACTGTGTGGAACATCCCCAACTCGCGAGCAACATCGCCAAGTCAGGTCCGCTGGTGATTCCGTCGTTATCCAAATCTGCCACGCTCGGTCCTCCCCAAAATGCAAGCATCGCAGTGAGATCTCCGCCGTTGACTTGACCATCCATCGTCACATCACCGACACACGATTTGAATGATCCCTGCACCAGCGCGAGTTCAGCTCGAAGACGTATGTATGCCGCACGCTGAATCAAATTCAGATCAGCGATTGGATCACACGTCGCAAGCAAATTGTATTGCTTGTTGTCAATGCCACGACCGAAAAGTACGTTCGCCGCAAAGCAATGTGAGAGATCGAAAAATTCATAATGACATGCACCTTGACTCAAGAGGCACGGAGGTTGCTCGCTGTAAACAAGTTTCCAGCGTCCGTCAGTAATCGCTCGCTGCTGTGCATAAATCACGCTGAAAGACGCAGGCTGCTTGCCAGCCGCTGTCATCTGTGCCAACAAATCGCAGCAATCCGTCGCCTCTGGATGCCAGACACCACCTTGAGATTCGCACAACGACTGTGTTGTGAGGATCGTGTCGGTACACGTGTCCGCAGCGCCAGTTGCAATGAGGCATGGAAAGCATGGGTCTGCAAGTTGGGGCGCGAAATACTCAGAGTAGTTCCACGAGCGCACGCTCGGCGCTGCAGGAAATTTGAGATATGGCAACATCGAACGACAATCAAGTCGTCGCCCTTGAGGCACCGCGGTATGCACATTGACATTCGCAACCTCGCCCCACAATTGATAGAGGTCGACGATATTCACCATGTGATCGACTGCGCGACCTGGCGCAGTTGTTGGTCCGCCTGCAATGACCAGCGGAACACGAATGCCGGTCTCATACGCAGTCGCCTTCGCGCGCAGTGGATTGAAAGGATCTCTCACAGAAGTCAGAAACGATCCATTATCGCCAATGACAACGATCACTGTATCGGGGGCATTCAATCTGAATTGATCACCGATCATCGTCGCAAGACCTGTCGAAAGTAGTACGCGGCGAATTTGTGAATCAAGCGATTGAACAGTCCAAGTTGAAAGCAAACGTTCTTGAATAACTGAATTCTGGACACCCACCTGCTCGCCACACGCATACGCCAACTGCGGTGGCCAAACAGTTCCTGGAGGAAGGCTTGCTTGTGGCGGAGGTTGCCATGGATCGTGATCGCCAGAAAAAGAAAGAGTGCACATCCAATGCGCAGACGGAGACTTGCGCTGAGCATTTATGAATTCGATAGCAAGCTCTGCCTGATCAACATCTGCGTGCGTTCGAACAGCGGCCACTTGGCTTGCAACGCCAGATTGATTGATCGTTCGAGGCCATGCATACGAACCATTCCAAGCATCCCAATCGATGCGAGCAGCAGCATCCGAATCGCATTCAAGAATCGGTGTCCCATCGGCCGCAACAAGTGAAACTCCGCCAGCGGTCAAGCACTCGAGTGCATCGACGCCAGAAATACATTCACCGATTGTCTCCCCAACGCCTGGTGGAAATGCGCAAGCGCAAATCGCAGGAGCGTTCCCCGCGACTGGAAATCCGCAGGAATACAACACATTTTCAGTGGTCACCTGACCTGCGATCGTCGGATCAATAAATGGAGGAGCGCCAAGCAGTGTGCCGTTAAAATTTGTGAAACCGTTTGATGACGGAGCAAGCAATCCAAATGGATTGTAATTCTCTTGTGAAATATGAAATTTGCCGAAGAGTCCGCTCTCGTATCCCGCATTGGCAAGAAGGCGTGGTGTTGTCATTTCGAAAGGAGAGCACTGCGACTGCGCGAGCGTTGGCTGAGTCATTGGCGAACCAACGCCTGTCCGACTTGGAAATCTCCCAGTAAAGAAACAGACTCGGCTCGGCGAGCACTCGGGCATCGACCAGCAATTGGTGAAGTTGACGCCTTGCGCTGCGATCGCATCAATCGTTGGAGTTTGTGGAAGGCCTGTGCCTAGTGGGTTCGAAAGCGTCAGTTGATCCGCACCAACATCATCCAAGATTACGAACAAGATATTGCACTTCAGCGGAGCAGTGCCTTGATCATCAGAAACGGACGATGTAGCTGCGAATGAACTGAGTGCACCCAACAAAAATGAGATACAAAGAAAAAACATTGAGATAGAGCGCTTCATAGATTCCAGTCAATGTATCCACACGAGGTGCATTCTCCTAGGCATCCCTCAATTTTTTATTTTTTTATTGAATCGAATCCAGCGATAACTCACTCTCTCCGCAGCGCTGCACGAATGGGACTGCCATCGAAACCCTCAAGCTTCAGTGGTAAAGCGCAGAGTTCATAAAGCCCAGCATCAACTCCCGCCAACACAAGTCCTTCAAGAATTGCGACATCATGCACAAAGAATCTTGCATGTGATGGAAGATCTTTGGAATCTGCCGTATCAACGCTCGGCGTATCGACACCAACAAGCCTCACCCCTGCATCTGCGAGCCAATCAACAAACGCAGGATCGAGCGCGAGAAAATCTGTCGACCAAACTTCGGGATTTGCATACGACCCCGTCGCAATCAACAACCGCGCGACAGAAGGCACCCACTTCTCTGCCACATCAAGATCGGCACGACCAAATCGCTTGATCACGCCAACTCGATCCGCTCGAACACGAACAACTTCGCATGGCCCCCAATACAAATGAAGTGGCTGTTGCTCCATGGTGCGACCATTCAATCCATAGTGACTCGGCGCATCTGCGTGCGATCCAAGATGAACTGTTGTTCGAAGCGCACTCAGCGTTATTGCATCTCCGCGCTTCATATCGAATGCGACTTCACGCGTCGGAGAAACATCTCCTGGAAACACTGCAAGACGCGGTGAAATGCGCGGTGAAATATCGAAGATTTCTCCATGCGCACCCATCGTTCAACTCTGCATCGCTGTTCGACCACCATCGACCGGAAGATTGACGCCGGTGAGATAACTCGCCGCTGGCGAAGCTAAGAAAAGTGCAACTGATGCAATCTCACTTGCCTCGCCGAGTCGTGCCATCGGAATCGTCGCGATCGCGCCGCGTTCAATCTCATCAATGCTCGATCCAGAACGAGATGCACGACCTTTGAAAATTGCGTCAAGCCTTGCAGTCTTTGTGAATCCCGGCAAGATCGTGTTGACGGTGATACCAAGTGGCGCAAGTTCGCCAGCAAGTGACCGTGCCCAATTCGCAACTGCCGCACGAATTGTGTTGGAAACTCCAAGCCCACGAATGGGCGTTAAGACAGATGTGCTGGTGATGTTGATGATCCGTCCATACTTTGCATCACGCATTCCTGGAGCGCACGCTTGCACGATCGCTTGACCAGTCAACACATGTTGTTCGAATGCGCGCGCGAAATCTTCTGGCTTGGAATCAATTGCGGGACCAGGCGCTGGACCACCAGTGTTATGCAGGACGATATGCACCACACCATGCGCAGCAACATGCGCGTCGACCGCGACTCCAACTGCACGCCAATCTGCATAATCCACCAGCAACATTCGATGTGTTTGCGACGATCCGCACGGTGACGGAAGTTCTACGAGCACCTTCTTCAGTCCATCGGGATTTCGCCCAACGAGTGTGACAGATGCGCCGGCATTTGCAAAGGCTTCCGCACACGCACGCCCGATGCCTTGCGTTGCACCACCAACAAGAGCGTGACGCGAGTGAAGTGAGAAGTGATTTGAATCGTTGCTGCTGTTCATGTGCGAGAGATTAACGCACTGCGCCGAGTCAGTAATGTCGCGCCTAAAACCGTTGACAATGTGGCCAGTCCCACCAACGAAAGATAGGTCGATTGCGCACGACCATGCACCGCATCAAGCGAATCCTTCGCAATCGAAGTCGCGGAAGCATCATGAGCAACGACAGCTGTCCAATATTGCTCCGATGCTTCGTTCAATTTGAATCCCAGTTGTACCGAAAAGAATGCGCAGCAAATGGCAGCGGCAAGCACTACAAGCACGCCTCTGTGCAACCAAAGCATCGATCCTATTTGTTGCGACTTCAAGGCCCGACCTCCGATCAACGAAGCGAGAATTGCGGGCAAGAAAATACTTGTGATATTGACTGCTTCGAATGGCACTCGTGTGATTTGTCCGCCGACATATTTCGAGAG
>Ga0114971_10001812_pt1 | contig 14560 bp, 13 predicted proteins | sample M_140625_MF_Meta_FD_87320 | JGI IMG/M metagenome (GOLD analysis project Ga0114971, IMG submission 87320) | Freshwater microbial communities from Lake Montjoie, Canada to study carbon cycling - M_140625_MF_MetaG | ecosystem: Environmental > Aquatic > Freshwater > Lake | place: Lake Montjoie... | reverse complement strand
GTAAAGATGGTGCCGCGGGTTGCGCGACCACTTGTTGAGGACGGACCACTGGGACCGGAACTTCCATTCTGGACTCGCGGAACGTATGGCGAACGTCATCGCGTGCACGCTGCTGAACTGCCTGCGCTGCGCGCCGAGAACGCACCGCTTTGGCCACGAGCATTTCTCACCAGTGCCATCGCGCGTGCTGCGCTCTCCGACCGCTTCGTACACGGAACGGGTGGCAAGATCTACGAACAAGCGACTGACGCATTCGCGCGCTCGTGGCTTGATGCGAAGCTTCCCGCCTTTGACATTGCAAGCGCCACGCTGCGACTGCCGTTCAGCGCAGACCTCCTGCCGCCACCAGTCACCGCTCGGGTCCGACGCGCTCGGTGGTTTGATCCGGATGCAACTGGAAACGCCCCAAGTCTGCGCAAATCTGCCGCTCTTGCGGCCATTGAACACGCGCCGCGCGCAAGTTCTGCACGACGAAGTGCATGGCTACAGATGCATGCCGATCTCTCCCGCGCGCGTTCTGCGCATGCGGCTGAGTTTCACGAACTCGATGTTCGTTCCGCAGCTGATCGCGTGCGTGCCCGCGCGGCGGAATTGCGTGCGGACCGCACTTGGGCTGCGGTACTCCATGCCCCCGAGTCGCTCACGCGCCTGGCAGATTCACTCCGTCGGCAAATTGTCTGATGATGTCGCCAATGGATCGGGGCGAAACAGGCGCGTATCAAGACTCCACACCTTGTCGGTGAATTCCTGACCGGGATAAATACCCTTCGAACGCTGCGCCGCGTGAATTGCGATCGCGGTCTTGGCATCAAGATTGTCGAGCATGGAAACAAAGATTGCCTCCGGTGTGGATGGAATCTTGGTCGCGCCGAATTCCAGCGATCCGTGATGACTCAGCACGATGTGCTGCAGAACCAAGAGCGCGTCGGCAGGAATGCGAACATTTGCGTCGCGAGAAACCTTGCTGGCCATGGCGCTGAGCATGATGACGCCCTTCACCGTGTGGCCAAGCAGATTTCCTTCGGTGGTGTAACTAAAGCCCCGTTCCCAGGTAAGTTCTGAGGTCTTTCCGAGATCATGCAAGAAGAGCCCGACCAGAACGAGATCCCGATTCAGCTCCGGGTAAAGAGGCAGCATTCCCTCGGCAATGCGAAGAAGTTGCAGTGTGTGTTCGAGGAGCCCACCGATCCAGGCGTGATGCACGCTGACCGCAGCGGGTGCTTGACGGACCCGCGCCATGAATGGCTCATTGGAGAGGTATGCATCAGCGAGCGCACGCATCGCCGGATGGGTCAGCGAACCCATGATGCGGCGCAACTCGACCTCCATGGCGGGAATGTCTTTCTGCGATGCAGGAAGCAAACGTGCAAGATCCTCAATATCCACTTCAACGGAGCGGATCGAATCAACAACAATTTGCACTTGACCGTTGTACTCCTGCGCTTGACCGCCGATCCATACGAATCCGGTCCGCGCGATCTCTCCGAGTTGCGACTCGTCAAATGTCCATTGCCGAATCGCTAATTCGCCACTCGCATCGCGAATGATTGCCTTGAGGAAATGCTTGCCATTCTTCGCGGTGCCACACTGCGGATTCACGAGCGAGTAGGTGCCATCCACATAGGTATGCGGGCGGATCTTGTCGATCGCGACATGTGGTCGGGGCTGGCCTGGGCCGGACGGCTGCGTTGCTGCCTGTGTCATGGGCGGGCGAGTGTACGCAGTGCGGCGACGGCAGCTGGAATTTCTGCCGCAAGTTCAGTCGCAAGCATTCCTGCAGTACCTCCAGTGCGCGCGGCCCCGTATTGCGCAACCAAACCGCCAATGACGCCGGAAAGCACGTCTCCACTTCCACCGATGGCTAACGCGTCATTGCCATGCGTACAGACCCAGGTGCGCGTTCCATCGGAGACCACTGTGCCGTGGCCCTTCAATACAACTATGCAGCCAAGACGTTGCGCCAATCGTTCCGCTGCCGCAGGACGCGCTGCGGATTCAATCGAATCTTCATTCAGTTGCAGCGCTTGCGCGAGCCGCGCAAACTCACCAGGGTGTGGTGTCAGGATCATCGGCGCACGCACGCAACGCGTTGCTCACTTCACTCATTTCGATGACCCCTTGGAAGCAGCGACTGGCTTGCCATCGATGCTTCGGACTTCTATCGCCGTGTCGCCCATCAAGTCAACGATGCGCGACAAGTCGGAATCGATCGAGGCGCCGTCTGCTGCACTCAGTCCAGTGAGAATGTGCGACGCATCGAAGCGTGGTCCATCCGGTGCGAGCACGGCGTCAAAGTCAACCCACTTGCCATCGATCATGGCCTGCGTCCACATGTGCCATCCGTAGGCGTTGTGAATGGCGCCGGACTGAGGAACATAAAGAAGACCAGAGGCGACGCGCGCTGGAATTCCCTGCGTTCGAAGGAGCGCGCAGAGAAGTACCGCATGTTCAGTGCAGTCGCCGGAACGCGACTTCACGGCCTCACTCGCGGTGGCGAAGCCGCTCGCGAGATTCTTGTTGGTGATGTAGCGGTTGACCGCTGATCGCAGCGCCTCGGCGCGCGCCAATGGAAGTGCTGCACATCCAACCAATGACTTCTGCGCGAGGGTGCGAATAGCAGGATCATCGCTATCTGCCATGACACTCGCGCGAGTGAATCGAGCGTCCCCAACATCGGCTGGCGGCGCCATCGAGCTGGCGTCCGCATCAATCGTCACGCGCGCAGCGCCAGCACCGGTGCGCGAAAAAACCTGTGCTCCAGCGCTTGGAAGAGCAGCGAGCACACTGTCTTTCGCCGTTACTACGAGCTCCGCGTGTCGCGACCCGGACAGTGCTCGTGCGTTCCCGGTAAGTGAAATGAACGTGCGCGCCATGATCTCGACTGGCGCGATGGCCGCCGTTGCAATCGCGCGGGTGGTGAGGCGCGACTCCAAGATTCCAACGCCGAGGTCCGTGGTGCTTCGAACCAACACTCCATCGGATGACATGAATTCTGCGGATGGTCGTTCGATCAGCGAAGTCTTGGTGCTCCACTCCGTGACGCGCACCGTGCGGCCGTCAACCTCGGCATCTGTGGATCCCTTCAAGACGCTTTCCACCTGCACCGCGTCTGGACCACTCTCTGGGTCGAGCGTCACATAGCGCAATTCCTTGGCGCCCGAGGCAAGTCTGTGGCGCACGAACTCATCGGCAGCGTAGGGAGGCAGCCATCCCGGTGCAGGAAGCGGGCGGCGTTGAACCGTGCGGCGGCCCGCCTGCTCGTCCGCAATTTCCATGTCCGTAGCAGTGAATGTCCATGTGCATCGCACCGGTGCTGCGCCCGAAGTCTTCACGATCTCAGCGCGTAGTGGAACGCCTCGCGCAGTTTCTTCAAATGTAGTTTTGGTACGCAGCGTCACGCCCTGCCCCATGCGACCGACGCTCATCTCCGTCTCTGTCATGCTGCGAATGGTTTCGCCTTGCCGTTCAACCCACTCATGAAATGACCCGCACGGCTTGCCGCCGAGAGACAGCTGATACCAACGATCCTCAAGCGATTGTGCGGCAACGGTTGGCGAAACTGCAGCAGGCGCCTGCCCGCGCGCTGGCAATGCCAGGACGAGCAGGACGCTGAACAGCAGCGCGCACTTACTGATGGCGCATGAGCGGGAAGAGAATGACATCGCGGATTGACTCCGAATTGGTCATGAGCATCACCAGGCGATCGATACCCATACCCATGCCACCCGCGGGCGGCATGCCCACGCGCAGACTCTCGACGAAATCATGGTCGAGCGTTCGGAATGTGCTTTCTTCGTCATCGGCGCCAGAAAGTTGCTCAGTGAACTTGGAAAGTTGAATATCCGGGTCGTTGAGTTCCGTGTACGCCGGACCAATTTCCATGCCTGCAATGAACAAGTCCCAGCGTTCCGCAATCTCCGGGTGCGCGCGGTTTGGGCGCGTCAAGGGACTGATGGCACTCGGGTAGTCAAGCACGAAAGTTGGTCGCGCGGGATCAATGAGCGACTCGGCCTTCTCTTCAAAGAGATGATTGACGAGCAGCCAATGATCGAGCGTGGCGGCCTTATCAATGTGATGAGCGATTCCGGCGGCACGCACCTTTACCTCATCACGCATGTCGAAGCCGAACGCGCGCATGAAGAGTTCTTCGTAACGCACGCGCTCAAACGGTGCGCGATAGTCAATCTGCAGCGCCCCGAATGGAAGCACCGGACCAGCACCGCGCTCCGGGCACTGCGCCATCGCACACGCCACGTGATGCACCAGGCTCTCCACCATCTCCAACATGGTCATGTAATCGCCGAAAGCCTGGTACGCCTCCATGGCGGTGAATTCCGGGTTATGGCTGCGGTCCACGCCTTCGTTGCGGAAGTTGCGATTGATTTCAAAGACCTTGCGCATGCCGCCCACCATGAGTCGCTTCAGATAGAGCTCTGGCGCAACGCGCAGAAAGAGCTGCATATCAAGGGCATTGTGCGTAGTCACAAACGGACGCGCCGCTGCGCCGCCGGCAATCGGCTGCATCATGGGGGTCTCGACTTCGAGATAGCCGCGCGCCTCCATGAAGCGGCGCACCAAGCTCACAATCTGCGAACGCTTCTCAAAGGTTCGCACCGTCTCCGGATTAGCGAACATGTCCATGTACCGCTTGCGATAGCGAATCTCTGCGTCTTCAAGACCGTGCCACTTTCCGGGCGGCGGAGCCATGCTCTTGGTGGCGATCTCAAGCGTGGAAGCCCAGATGCATGTCTCACCCTTGTTGGTGCGGCCGATTGGACCTTCAGCAACGACAAGATCACCATAGTCAAGCATCTTGGCGAGCGCAAACTCTGCATCGGAGACATTGGCCTTACTGACGGTGACCTGCAGGTCACCCGATGAATCGCGCAGCCAGAAGAACACCAACTTGCCCAAGTCACGGTGCTGCATGACGCGGCCAGCAATGCGAACGCGTGCACGTTGGTCAACGGTCGGTGCGGCGGGGTCAGTCTTGCGCGCCTGTTGCGATGCTTCAAACGCACTGTGGGTCGCTTCATCAAAGCGGGCACGCGCAGCAGTAGCAGACTCCAAATCGTCTACGCGCCGCCCGTACGGCTCGATTCCCGACGCACGCAGTTGCTCCAATTTCGCTCGACGAGCGGCAACGAGTGCGCCTTCGTCCTCAGGGGTCGAAGGCTGATTTGCGTCGGGGTTTGGCTGCATTGCGCTGGGCGTGTTAGTAGTCACGGACGGCGAATCGTAGCAGTGAAAGGCTCGGGTATTGGCATGGCGCACATGAATTCAGCAAGCGCCGGTTGCCCGTTAGACTTCAATCGATGCAGCGCAATCGACGACGCATGGTTGAAACTGAAGTCATCGCTCCGAATCTCAAGCGGAAGTACTCCGGCGTGACTTCCACTGTTGCTGCCCTGTTGCCCATACAAGCGCGCGACCTGCGCATTGCCACCGTCGGACCGCGCCTGCCGCTCGACTGGCCACAACTTGGCGTGATCGATCTGCTCCGGCACGCTCGGAGCCCTATCACTGGTCGCCCGTTTCGCATCTGGCACGCCCGCCGCAACGGAGAGATGCTGGCCGGGGTCATCCTCAAGTGGTGGTGCGGCAAGCGACTGAAACTCGTCTTCACTTCCGCCGCACAGAGAGAGCACACGCGGTGGACACGGTTCCTGATTCGCCGCATGGACGCAGTGATTGCCGTCTCGCCAGAATCGGCCTCGTATCTCAAAGTTCCGTGCACCGTCATTTCGCACGGCGTGGACACCACAAAATTTCATCCTTCACCGGATCGCGTGCAAGAATGGAAGGACGGCGGATTGCCTGGCCGCTACGGAATTGGGATCTTCGGGCGAGTCCGCGCGCAGAAGGGAACCGATCGATTTGTGGATGCCATGTGCGCGCTACTGCCGCGGTATCCCGAATGTACGGCGGTCATTGTCGGATCCATCAAGCCTGAAGAAATCGCGTTTGTTGCAGACTTGAAGTCACGCGCAGCCGCTGCTGGCGTGGCATCACGAATCGTCTTCCTAGGAGAATTGCCCATGGAAGAAGTACGCGCCTGGCTGCGCCGCGTGATTGTCAATGTCTCGCCGCAGCGCTGGGAAGGATTCGGACTGCTGCCGCTTGAGGCGGGGGCAAGCGCCACCACCAGCGTGGCCACGCGCGTTGGCGCTGCGCCGCGACTGATCATTGATGAAACGACGGGATATCTGATTGATAAGGATGACATGACGTCGCTCGAGGCGCGCCTTGACAAGCTCATGGCTTCGCCGCAAACGACGATTGCTATGGGAATCGCCGCGCACCAGCACGTGCTCGCCGGGTTCTCCATCGAACGCGAAGCCGCCGCAATTCGAGCGGTGTACGACCGCGTGTGGCAACAATCGCTATCCTTGCCGCCCCAACCACCATGTCCCACTCCATCAAACGCATCGGCGTACTAACCGGCGGCGGCGACTGCCCCGGTCTCAACGCAGTCATTCGAGCCGTTACCAAGACTGCCATCTGGAAGCACGGCATTGAAGTGTTCGGCATTGAAGACGGATTTCAAGGTCTCATTGAAGATCGCGTGCGTCCACTCAGTGCGCGCGATGTCAGTGGAATTCTGACGCGCGGCGGTACCGTGCTTGGATCAAACAACCGCGCCAATCCACGACGCTACTGCGTACGTGTTGACCCAACCACTGGCCCCGTGTGGGAGAACGTCACTGACCGTTGCGTGGAGACAGCCCACCGCCATCAACTTGATGCCATCATCGTCATCGGCGGCGATGGCACCATGGCCAGCGCTGCTCCGCTCGTGGAGAGCGGCGTGAACATCATTGGCGTGCCCAAGACCATCGACAACGATATTGTTGGCACGGAGATCACCTTCGGATTTCTGACAGCCGTCAACACCGCCACCGAAGCGCTCGACAAATTGCAGTCCACCGCCGACAGCCATCACCGCGTGATGGTCTGCGAAGTCATGGGCCGCAATGCTGGTTGGATTGCGCTGACCTCTGGAGTTGCGAGCGGAAGCGACATCATCCTGCTTCCGGAAATTCCGTTCGATCTTGACCACATCTGCGAGAACATCGATTTCCGCATGAATAAGGGTCCGGGCTTTGCAATCATCGTTGCTGCCGAGGGCGCACGTCCGCACGAAGGCAAGCAAATGGTGGATCGCGTTGATCCAACCTCGCCGGACCCGATTCGCCTCGGTGGCATCGGTCGCTGGGTGGCTGATGAAATCGCCAAGCGAACCGGCGTTGAGACGCGCTCGAGCGCGCTCGGGCACATTCAGCGCGGCGGCGGACCGATTCCGGCTGACCGCATCTTGGCAACGCACTTCGGCTACCACGCCATCAAGACCCTTCTTGAAGGCAAGCGGAGCCGCATGGTGATGCGCCAAGGCAATGTGTTTGGAGATGTTGACATCATGCACGCCGTTGGCAAACAGCGGTTGGTGCCACTGAGCAACCCGCTCATCGAGGCCGCGCGCGCCATCGGTACCGGGTTTGGCGATGGTCGAACCCCTGAGCCAGCGCCAGCAACAAGCGAAGACAACCACTCGGTTGTTGTCTAGTATCGCGACTATGGTCACCATGTTCATCGCCGCCAACGCACCGACCGACGCGTTCACAGCTGCGCACTGGTCACTCGCCGCACTGGTGGCCTTTGGGTGCGGCAGCATTCCGTTTGGACCGATTGTTGCACGACTCAATGGCGTGAACCTGCGCACGGTTGGCAGCGGCAATATCGGTGCTACCAATGTTTCGCGCGCGCTCGGATGGAAATGGGGCGTCTTGGTCTATCTACTCGACGCGGTCAAGGGCGCAGCGCCGGTACTGCTCGCTGGTTCGATGGCGGGAATTCTTGGGCACCCTGCTGATCAAATTCCCCGTGCGGACATGTGGTACTGGCTCATGATGCCGATCGCCGCGGTGCTCGGGCACATGTTCAGCCCGTTCGTCGGATTCAAAGGCGGCAAGGGCGTTGCAACCGGAAGCGGCGCCATGCTTGCCGTCTGGCCCGTACTCACCGGACCGCTCTTGGTGGCAATCGGCCTCTGGGCGATCATGATTGCAGTCACACGCACCATGAGTATCGCCAGCATGTTGGCGGCGGTATCGATTCCGCTTACCGTGGCTGCTACCGCCATCATTCATACTGGCGCCGGCACGCCTGACGGCGAACTACCCATTGCGCATGCCCTGCCCGCCATCGCCGTGACCGCCGGAGTCGCCGCGCTTGTGGTGTGGAAACACCGCAGCAATCTCGAGCGCATCCTGAAAGGGACCGAACCGCGCTTGGGAAGCAAGAGTTAATCGATCGCGCACCCGCGCTATGCGTCGGGCACTACGATCCGCACCGTGACGAAGGACGCAACACACGCCGTCGATGAGCATTCCGGATATCGCTCGCCGCTTGAAACCCGCAACGCGAGCGAGCGCATGCGCCGCACTTGGAGCGCGCGCAGAAAGTTCGGCACGTGGCGCCGTATCTGGCTCGCACTCGCGGAGTCGCAGCACGAGCTTGGACTTGCGGTAACCACGGCACAGGTGAATGCGCTGCGTGCTCATCTTGATGACATTGACTTTGCGAACGCCGACGCCCATGAGGCACGTCTCCGTCACGATGTGATGGCGCATGTCCACGCATACGGCGATGCTGTGCCGCAAGCGCGCGGCATCATCCATCTTGGTGCCACGAGCCAAGATGTGGTCTGCAACGCGGACACCCTGATACTCCGCGATGCACTCAGCATTATTGCGGAGAAACTTGCACGCACTATTGATCGCGCGAGCACCTTCGCCACCGACCATCGCGCCCTGCCCACTCTGGGATGGACGCATTTCCAACCCGCGCAGCCGACCACGGTTGGCAAGCGTGCCACGCTGTGGGCGCAAGACCTCGCGATTGCTCTCTCGGAAATCGAAGGCCGCATTGACGGCATGCGCTTGCGTGGACTGCGCGGCGCAACCGGAACGCAGGCTTCGTACTTGGGGCTCTTGGGTGGCGACGCAGCGAAAGTGGAAGACCTTGAGCAACGCTTCGCAGCGAAACTCGGTTGGCCAACTGATCGCCGTTGGCCAGTGTGCGGACAAACCTATCCGCGCCTCGTCGATGCACAGATTCTTTCAAGCCTTGCGATTGCCGCTGCGGCCGTCCACAAGTGCTGCAACGATCTTCGACTACTTGCGAACCTCAAGGAGATCGAAGAGCCATTCGAAGCCGAGCAAATCGGCTCGAGCGCTATGGCATACAAACGCAATCCAATGCGCTGCGAACGCGCCACCGGCCTTGCGCGTTTCGTGATGAACCTCTCTGGCAATGGTCTTGACACTGCGGCAACACAGTGGCTTGAACGCACGCTTGATGACAGCGCCAACCGTCGCCTCTCGCTGCCCGAGGCGTTCCTGGCACTTGATGGCGCGCTCGACATTCTGACGAATGTGCTCGGCGGCCTCGTCGTGCATCGCGCGTCGATTCGCGCGCGCTTGGATGCAGAACTTCCGTTCATGGCGAGTGAGGACATCTTGCTCGCTGCCACCGCGCGCGGCGCCGACCGTCAACATGCGCATGAGGTGATTCGCGTCCACAGCCAAGCTGCGGGAGACGTGGTGAAGAGCGAAGGAAAGCCGAACGACCTCCTAACGCGCCTGCGCGGCGAACCGCTCTTCGCCGGACTTGATCTTGATCGACTCCTCGATGCATCTGCGTACATCGGACGTGCGCCTGAGCAAGTGGACGCGTTTGTCACAGAGGTCGTGCAACCAATTCGAACCCGCTACGGCGCGTCACTTGCGGATGAGCCTCGCGTCCGGGTGTAAGCGCGCGCCGCTCAGCAGCGAATCTCAACAAAAGTCTCAATCCATGGCACTTCCTCGACTTCGTCCCGAATCCACTGCGCTCCTTGTCATTGATGTGCAAGAGCGTCTCATGCCCACCATCGCTGCCCGAGAGCGCGTTGAAACCAATTGCGCATTGCTTGCGCGCGCGGCTGGGGTACTTGGCATGCCTGTCGTGTGCACGGAACAATATGTGCGGGGACTGGGTGGCACCGTCGCCTCCGTGCGCGACGCGCTTCCTGCCACCGCAGAGGTGATTGAGAAGACCCAGTTCAGCGCGCTCGTTGACGGCGTGCGTGCCACACTACGAACGCAACGCCGTCCCACGATCTTGGTCTGCGGACTTGAAGCTCATGTGTGTGTGCTGCAAACGGTGCTCGACCTCGTCGCTGCCGGCTGGACGGTCTTCTATGCCACCGATGCGATTTCTTCTGGCCAAGTTGACCAAGTGGATCCTGCTTTCCGGCGCATGGAACGCGCGGGGGCGCTACCGACTGGCACGCTCGGAGCGATGTACGAACTCGTGGGCGACGCATCACATCCATTGTTTCGGGACATCTTGGCACTGGCGAAACGTGTGCCTAAAAACGCATGACGCGCCGCTGGCGGAGTACGTCAGGGGCGCGTCAGGATTGCGTTTCAGGAACCGCTCGGAGCCGTCAGTGGCCATCCGGTACCAAGCGTCGCTGCAAGTGACACCGAAAGTGCCCTGCTTACTGAGCAGGACCCCCTTCAGCTGCGTCGCGGAGGTTCAGGACACCCTGTCGAACTGACTGGGCGCACTCCTTCACTTCCTGCATGGTCTTGCGGACCCGGGTTCCAGCAGCCTTGTTGCCGCCGACAGCCTTCTTGATGTCGTCATCACATTCCACGATGAGTTTCTTCATTCGCTCGTATGCATCCATGGTCTTATCTCCTCTGGAATCGGGTTTCTTCGTACAGTCGCCACGGGTTCGCGGCGGGCAATTCGTGATTCAGGGAGCCCCCAAGGACCCCTGTCAGGTCCGTAGCCTACCCGGCATGGCCGCCAATCGCCGAAATATCTGCCAAAAATACCGGGTTCAGGACGCTAAAAACGGCGCTGCACCTCCGGGCAGGTTCTGAATCAGCACATTATCATTTCCATGTCACCCCCACTAGACCCTCCGGAGACGCCCGTGGCTACCGAATTTGTGGTTGATCTCGACGCCGTAGATACATCAAAAGTCCTCTTTGGTGGCGATGCACTCAATGACTGCCTCCCGCAGATGGGACACATGCGCCAGTGCGACGGCGTCCTGTGGCACAACCCGGAGTTCACGCGCGGAGTGGGCCACAAGCTTGTCCGTACAGATGAATTCTGGGTCGAGGGGCACATTCCGGGTCGACCGCTCCTTCCTGGAGTCCTGATGATTGAGGCCGCCGCACAAATGGCGAGTTTCCTGAACACCAAGAGCGGACGAGTCAAAGGGTTCCTTGGCTTCACACGCTGCGACGAGGTCAGTTTCCGCGGACAAGTGGTTCCCGGCGACACCCTCTACCTGCTTGCGAGCCTGATGGAGTTCAACCGACGCCGATTTGTCTCACACTGCCAAGGCGTGGTGAACGGGAAGTTGGTCTTCGACGGCAAGATCACGGGAATGACCCTCTAACACCGACGCCCACTCCCGGTACCGTGGTTCTTCCATGCCGCTGCCCCCGCTCCGATTTACACCGATCCTGAAGCCTCGCGCCTGGGGCGGTCGTTCGTTGGCACACCTTGGAAAGGCGATTTCACCGCCACCTGCCGCGCCCATCGGTGAGAGCTGGGAAATTGCCGACCTTCCTGCGCCGGTCATCGACGGAGTCTCTCGTGTGGCAAGCGGTCCATTTGCTGGCCAAGGGCTCACACAACTCATAGCCAACCATGGCACCGCGCTGCTCGGACGCGCACGCGCCGTGTCTGGGCACTTTCCTCTCCTCATCAAGTACCTCGATGCGGCAGAGAACCTCTCCGTCCAAGTTCACCCGACCGCCGAGTACGCGCGAACGCACGCGGGCGCGCATCTGAAGACCGAGGCGTGGCTGGTCATCGCCGCAACTCCGGGAGCATCGATTTATCGAGGCGTTCAACCCACGGTCACCGCTGCGCAATTTCGCGCCGCGATTGCTGATGGCAGCGCAGTGGATCTCTTGATCCGCGAGCAAGTCACCGCGGGCGACTGCATTCCGCTCGAGAGCGGTCTCTGCCACGCGCTCGGCACTGGTGTCATGGTTGCCGAAGTCCAGACGCCAAGTGATACAACCTTCCGGGTGTTTGATTGGAATCGCAACGACCCCGCGCGGCCATTGCACATCGAACAAGCCATGGAATGCATCTTGTTCGGTGCGTCACAGCGTCTCGCAGAGCGACCGATCACATCGATCGCGCGAGCCAATCCACCGTGGAGTGATGGGCTGCGCGCCGCAATCCTGTGCGCGAACGATTACTTCGAAATTGAAGCAATCGAGGCATCCCCGTCCGGAGACGCTGCGCCGATCGACTGCACGACCGACAACGCCCCAGTCATACTGATGCTCGTGCGTGGCGAGGCCGTGATGGAAACGATCGGTCATCATCCTGAGCATCTAAGCGCCGGCGACACCGTTCTGCTGCCTGCCGACCTTGTTCCAACCACGATCGATCTTGGCCCTGAATCGCTGCTTCTGCGCGCTGTCATGCCAGACCCTGCGCGCCGCATTGGCGACGCCCAACTCGCCGGAGTGAAAGTCTCATGATCACACTGACACTCACTGCTCTCTTGACCTTGCTGCACTGCATGCAGGCTCCACCTGCCGAAACCAAACCGAAGCCGACCACTCCAGTGACCCCCGCCGCGCCGCAGCGCGTGGGATCGACAACGGTTGTTCCGCCACCGTTCGTTCCGACATCCGGTGCGCAGCCGGTCGGCGGCAATGACAAACTCGGCACCATGCCTCCGCCGTACATCGAGGGGGCTCATCAGTTTCTCGTGCAGCCTGGCCAGACATGGCAGCACATCATCGAAGATGTGAAACCCGGCGACGAGATCATCTTTCCTGCTGGCTTCCATGTTTCTCAGGTGATCGAAGGGCTGCAAGGGACGCGCGAAAAACCGATATTTCTGCGCAGTCGCGATCGTATTCCCGCCGCGGTTGCATGCGACGGCGATGGATGGGTCTTTCACCGACCGAAGCACGTTGTCGTTGAGAACATCATGTTTCTTAACCCGCGCGGCGCGGCAGTTGTGATTGATGGACGTGACGGCGAGACGGTGCCAGCGCAACCATGGCCTGCAGAATTCACGCTTCGCAGTTGCACCGTGGACAGCGCACGTGCAGATGCAGCGCAGGACGCCGTGCGTTTGCGCTCAGTCACGAATGTGCGCATCGACCAAGTGCAAGTGGAAGGCTGGAATGATGCCGCCGTTGAGATCGTTGACTCGCGCCGTGTCCTTGTGCGCGCGCTGATGATGGTTCCCAAGAAGAACATGCCGCAGAGCGTGGGCATCAAGGTGCTCGGCAACTCCGGACTGATTTCAGTGACTGGCTGTGCATTCAATAAGACCATTCGCGTCGGCGTGCAAGTTGGTACCCCATGCCCCGATGGCGATGTGAAATTTGCACCAGCGATCGACCAGATGCGGATCGATCGCTGCATCTTTGATGGTATTGGCACTGGCGTCTCAATCGTCAATGTGCGCGACTTGGTGCTTTCGCGCGCCACGCTGATCAACCCCACGGATGCGATTTACTCCATCCCATCTGACGCGGGCACCGTGAGCAAGGTGCTCGTCGAGAGGTGCTTGGCGTTCTGGGTTCCCGGCGCACTCGCGCAATTCTCACCGCATCCGGACCGGATTCCCACGCCAAGCGTGACACTCGGCGAGAACCTTTGGTACTCCCTGGAACTTCCAACGGCTTGGGAGGTGCTCGGCGCCCCCTTCGGCTTCCAAAGCGGCGGGCAGCTGACCAGCCTTGATCCCGGAATCGACACCACCACGTTCCGGCCTCGAAATGGCGAAGCCCTGCGCTACGGCGCACACAGCATTGCCGCTTCACAGGGCAAACGGCTCCCAGACGACCCAGTGGACAGCGATCCGCCGCCGGTCGCGCCGCAGCGCCAACCCTGACTCATCCGGAAGCGGTTCCGGGTATAATTCCCGCCCCCTCGCAACCTTCCCGGTTGCGGGGTCCGTGCATGAATTCCAAGGTCGGGTGCCGCGGCGCGGCCGACCTCACAGAACGATCCGCCGCACGACTCCAGACGGAGCCACCACAGACATGCCCAGCACTGGCACGATCAAGCAAGTCATCGGTTCGACTTTCGACGCACAGTTCCCTGAGAACGGGATTCCCGAGATCTTCAACGCACTGACCGTGGAGTTTGAACTCAACGGTCAGAAGCAAGTCCTCGTCGGCGAGGTTGCCAAGCACCTTGGCGGCGGCATGGTTCGCTGCGTGGCGCTGGCGTCCACCGACGGTCTGCGCCGCGGCACCCCGTGCGTCGACACTGGTTCGCCAGTGCGCGTGCCCGTGGGCGAAGGCGTGCTCGGACGCGTGTTCAATCTCCTCGGCCAGCCCGTGGATGAACGCGGACCGGTGAACACCACCGACACTGCTCCGATCCATCGCTCCGCCCCAACCATTGCCGACCTCAACCCCAAGACTGAAATGCTGCAAACCGGCATCAAGGTCATCGATCTGCTGTGCCCATTCGTGCGCGGTGGAAAGATCGGACTGTTCGGCGGCGC
>Ga0114971_10001809_pt1 | contig 14569 bp, 16 predicted proteins | sample M_140625_MF_Meta_FD_87320 | JGI IMG/M metagenome (GOLD analysis project Ga0114971, IMG submission 87320) | Freshwater microbial communities from Lake Montjoie, Canada to study carbon cycling - M_140625_MF_MetaG | ecosystem: Environmental > Aquatic > Freshwater > Lake | place: Lake Montjoie... | reverse complement strand
TGTAAATAGTCCAGAATATTACAAAACACTACAATGGCAACGTTATGGAAACTTAAGACCGTCTTTTACTCCATGTCCAAAACAGGCATATTTATCGTTTCCACCATCCAGATATCCACCTGGTGTTATTCCCGCAACTTTTAACGGTAATTTCAATTCAAATTAGTTGGATGTTTTCTGATCAGATAAAAGATAATAATAAATTATATAAAAATTATATATTATATAATATATTTAACGTATATACTTGACGTATCATGATAAAAGAAAAGAATACAAATAAAACATATTGGATAATCAAATGTACAAAATGTGGAAAACCGGGTCATTGGTCGCATCAATGTAAAAAAAAATAAATTTTCTATCTTATCTTATTTTATATGATTTACGAGATCTTCTTGGTAGGGATATCGGAGGATACAATGTAGATAGAGTTTTCGGTAATAATGATATATTCTGTACCACTCTTGTAAAATTTAGCAATAGGTGAGGTGTATTCATCTTCGGATTTCACCAAAAGCTTTTCACCAGTTTCTTTTACACCGACTAATGCTTTTTTGTCTAAAGAAACAGACCAGTAATCCAACATGATTGGTTTATCTTCGACAATACCTAATTTAGCAGCATGTTTTAATGTAATATCACTCGGAAGTCTGTAATTTGATTCGGTTGCGGGGGTTTTATTCTGTTGTTCGGCAGACATTTATATTATAAAAAGTATTTTAAATCTTTAAATACTTTTATATTAAAACTATTAATTCGCTAAAACCGAAAACCCTGGATTTTATAATATATAAAATATACATATAAAATATACATATACATATAAAATGACTAATAATACAACCGCGATTGAGAATATAAAACAAACTATATTTCCCTCTCAATATTCATTACACAACGCGGATAATTACTTGGAATCATTTCATTCATTATCGCCAACGTCAAGTACGACAATAGATATTTTGAATAAATATAAAATACTTGTTCTTGAATATTTACAGTTTATTTTAGAAAATATGAATTGTAAATCGGATGAAATATACAAATACATTATATTAAGGGGATTAACCACCATTACACATGTATATCAATTGACACTCTTACATACCAAGAATTTGAATTTGTCCTATTTCCATAGTCAAAAAGCTTTTTATTATTACGTGGAATTTATTGGTCAAATCACCGGTGAACAAAATACATTTTTACAATTGACATCCAAAGATGCGATTATGTTTGTCTACAAAAAAACCATTTTTGAAATACATGGCGATTTCCGTAAAACCTCGTCAAATCCCCAAGATGAATCCGAAAACTACGAAATATTCCATTTTTTGGACATATTTTGTCAAATCATAAAAATGATTGTATCGCAATTTATTAGTCAAGATGATTTCATAGAAATAAGAACCAAAAAAACATATTTAGATGAATTAAAAAAAATAGAGAAAACATGTGACATGATGAATTGCCTAAAAACAAATAGTAATCAATTACAAAAGATCAAATTAGTAATTGATTGTTTGAGTAACGTAAAAGAAAAATATCATGAAACAATTCAAATAACCATAACAAAATTTTTAAAAAGTAAAACCATACATGAATTACCAGAAGATATATTCAAAGAAAAAATCGCCAAATTCATATTGGTGAATCATATAAGCTCAAACCTAGATACTTTTATGAATTATATTGTTCCCAATTGAATGTTATACCGAAATAAAGATTTGTTTCTTACGTATTTTTTTATTTTTATTTTTTGCCAAATCAGACGATACAACTATTTCTTGGCTCACATTATGAAATTCATTTACCAACATTTTTTTAATGAATTCATAAATAATATAGAGCACATTTTCATTACACATACCAACAATTAAAATACTACCAGTGCGGAATATCATAAAAGAAACCTCAACGATTTGTTTATATTTGTCCTTATCCTCATTTGAAATTTGCGAACCCGTTTGTTTTTCTACATCTACCTCTGGATTATAATAAAATTTACATTGTATTCCAGGATAAGAACAAGGATCGTAAATACATTGTATATTATATTTCATTTTTAATATATCATACAACGCCTCTCGATTTATATAAAATCCACAATTAAAATTGGAATTTATCAAAACAGTGTCACTTTTTTGTAAATAACCAAGTGGTTCTTTAATATAAGGCTGTAATGTAGTCAATAATGTCTTTAATACTTGTTCATATATTTGGTCATTTTGAATCCCAGGTATTTCGACTTTTCCGGTATTAAATACTTTAATATGAAATTCCTTGAAAATATTATCAATATTTATACGCATAATCATGACAAAACAATTATAAAATGCGCTCTTCTTTTTACTGCGATAACTCATAATATCTTTTTTGGAAATACCTACACTGACTTTGCGAATATCTTTGAATTTAATACGCCCATTTGGATTATTAATACTAGTGATGATTTGTTCATCATAATATAATTCGTCTTTTAATTTTTCCTTTATGTAATCTACTTCCTCTGGTTGAAGTGAATTGAATTTCATTTGTTTTTTTATGATACCATTTTTGGGAATCGAATATTGAATCACTGGGATTTCCCAAAAGATTGCTTTTAAATCAATTTCTTGATTCAAATAGGCGATTTTTGATTTGGTCGATATATATATTTCCGTAGCTTTAGGAATTTCGCAAGTATTTCTATCATTTTCACCAATCATATCTTCTGTAATATTCAACGTGATCTCGTTTAACGATTCTTCTGGTGCGTCATCTTCATCTGGATCCTCACCATAATCGTTTGAAATGAATTTTTCCCATTCATCGTCAATATTTTCCACCCGGCTTTTTATATTGCTTTTTATATTATTGTTTTTGTTAAATATTGTATTAGACATATGTTGTATATAATTGATCTGAATCCTTTAAATTCTTTAAATTAAAATTATTTCAATTATTTTTTTAATTCATTACTATATAAAATGGATACAAAGAGCATATCAATCCAATGTCACAAAAGTTATTTAAGAAAAGATTTAGAAAAAATAAATCGACCAACTTATTCATTAGAATGTAACAAAAATATTTTTGACCCATCAAAAAGCTCACCACCGAACGAATTCATGGAAAAATTAAATAAAAGAATGGATATATACAACCACTTAGAAACATTATCAAGTTCGCCGGTGATGACTTATAACATGACATTGATTGCCTCTGCTTTTGGTAAATAATCCAATAATTTATAAATAATGTAATTTATATAATATTTTTGTTCACAATCCGGAAAATGAATTACATTTTCTATAAAAATTAAAAATTCACTAGTTACCACGTATTGTTTAAATCGAATAATATAATTCAAAAAATCTTTGATTATATTTTTTTTATTAATATTATATTTTATACTCGTTTCTTTGATGTAATTGACTATATCATCAACCCGATTAGAGTTCTTGTCTTCAACACACTTGTTATAAAGTATATTCCATATATTATTGTCAATAATATGATAATTATCGCAAATCATATCTTGATTGGATTGTAAATAATTAATCATACTTCTAATATCTGACTTGAATATTTCCTGTATTTTTTTCAAAGATTGATATTCTAATTTGAGACTTTCTTTTTCTGTAATATTTTTTAAAAATTCTATGATTTTTTCAGATGGCAATTGATTAAATCGTAATCTAAGAAACTCGTTTTGTAATCCTTCATCAATACGACTAATGTAATTACAAATCAAACAAAAACGAACATTGTTTGAATAATTTTGTAATAAATATTTCAGCGCCTGTTGAGCATTTTTTGTCATGTAATCCACCTCATCTAGAATAACAAATTTCATTCCCTTGGTAAATAATGTTTTTGAATTAACAAATTGATTAATTTGATTACGAATAATATCTATTCCTCTCTCATCAGATGCGTTTAAATGAATAATTAAGCTCCTATTTTTTTCATTATTTGTTTCTTGGTATTTGTTTATTAGATTTATTATGGTTGTTGTTTTACCTGTTCCTGGTGGTCCATATAACAATAAATTCGGGAAATATGATGTATTTATAATATTTTGTAGGATTTCCTTGTTCAACGGATCTAATACAATATGTTCAAATTCGGAAGGTCTGAATTTTTCAATCCAAGGAATAGATTCGTTTTCTGTATTTGTATTTAAATTACTCAAACTCATTGTTGTCAATTTTATATATTCCTATCATTATTAGTTTTTATATTTTAGTTTTACTATTTTAGTTTTACTATTTTAGTTTTACTATTTTAGTTTTACTATTTTAGTTTTACTATTTTACTTTATAAAATAATTGAAATATATTTCTTTTTATTTATAAATGAATAAAAACATGCCTTCTTTAAACAAAAACAACGAATGTGGATATTTAGAAATATTTATTGGTCCGATGTTTTCCGGAAAAACCAGTAAATTAATCGATTTATACAAACAATATTCATTTTGTAATATTCCTTTAGCGGTGATTAATCATTCATCGGATACTAGATATGATGATACAATGTTATCAACTCACGACAAAATTATGATACCTTGTATTCAAACACAAACCCTAACCCGCGTTACAAATGACTTGGATAATGTTGAAGTTATTTTAATCAATGAAGGACAATTCTTTGAGGATCTATACGATTTTGTAGCTGACATGTTAAAATTTAATAAAAAAATATACGTTTCTGGTTTAGACGGTGATTTCAAAAGAGAGAAATTCGGTAAAATATTGGATTTAATTCCATTATGCGACAAGGTCACAAAAATGACATCTTTATGTAGTTTGTGTAAAAATGGAACACCTGGTTTGTTTTCCATGCGTTTAACCAATGAAAAAGAACAAATGTTAATTGGTTCTTCGAATTATATTCCTGTTTGTAGATTTTGTTATGAAGAAAATGAAAAAAAGTAGTTGGCAGTTTTTGTTATAATATTTTTTAAAATAACTTAAATCAATGTTTATCTTATATGTTATAGTAAATGGACGGTATTGATATAATCAATCATCTAAATTTAGATAATCATGTAGTCGTAGAACAACCAAATGCTCAAATTGTTCCGGTAAAAGGAAAAAGAGGAAGAAGATCCAAAAAGGAAATAGAAATGGCAAAAGCATTAGAAAATAAGTTAAACAATCCTGATCTAAATGATGGTGAAAACCACGTAATTTTATCTCAGCCGAAACCAGAGGAAGAAATCGTAAAACCACCTCCAAAAAAGAGAGGAAGAAAACCAAAAGGGGGGAAAATTGTTCAACAAACGGTCGCACCACCTCCAAAAAAAGAGGAAAAGCCAAATATTATATTACATTTGAAATGTTCTATTAAAGATTTGGATGAAAATAGCGAGTTCAATATGAAAAATAATAGTATAGAATCTTTCAATTTTGAAAATTCTAAAAAAGATTTTTTATATGAGGTGATTGATAATAGTCAGGAAAAATACCAGGCAACAATGCCGCCTACATTGGCGTATAATTCAAGTGATCAGTCAAATAATTTATTTGCTACACAATGTCAAAAGAAAATTCAAGATAATGAAGAAGAAACCAAGGAAATCTGGAGAAAATTGAAGAATTTAGAATATAATTTACATACCAACAATATTTCGGATAAAAAATCAGCGTGTTTTTGGTGCTCGTATGATTTCGATAATCCGCCAATTTATATTCCAAAATATGTCATGAAGGACACATACCATGTATACGGTTGTTTTTGTACTCCAGAATGCGCAACTGCTCATTTAATGGGTGAAAGTATAGACACATCTACTAAATTTGAAAGGTATTATTTGTTGAATCATATTTATTCCAAAATTTATAATTACACCAAAAATATAAAACCCGCGCCAGATCCCCATCATATGTTGGAAAAATACTATGGATCACTAACAATACAAGAATATCGGTCGATATTAAAGACGGATCGTTTATTTTTAATTGTGGATAAACCGCTTACACGTATATTACCAGAATTCCATGAGGACAATGATGAATTTATAATCAATAATAAAATCATTCCTTCGAATAATTACCAGGCAAAAAGCAAACTTGCTACGATTAAAAAAACCCAGACCAAAAGCAGTATCTTAAGTGAAAAGTTTGGTTTGTAAATTTTAGATTATACTTTGTAAATAATACAATAATATTTGAATTTATTATATTATTTTATCCACCAATCCATATATAGCTAATCTTTGAGTCGAAGTGTATTTTCTTCGATTTCACTTTTGAGTTTTTCTTCTTGTTTATGATTATATGATTTCATGGAATTGTCTAATTTATGTCTAATTTGTTTATAAATTTCCTGATTGATTGATGTGGTTTTTTGGGATGGTGCCTTTTTTTCAGTAATTCCTAAATATGCCTTGATCACCTTAATATGATCGTAATGTGTGTCTTGTAATTTTGAATAACTTGTATCATAATCATAGTCCGTTTGACGCATAATCATATTTATTTTTTCGTTGAGTTCGTCTTTGTTTATAAAACTAATGTTGTCCATATTATTTATACTTATAAATATTAAATATTTTTTAAACTGTATTAAACGAAATTTATTATAATAAAATATACCTATGAATACAAAGATTGAAAATATAATAAATGATGTTGGAGGTGTTATCCGTAATGGTATTCATAAATTAATGTATGATTTTACAGTTCAACACTTAACGAATGAACTTGAAAAATGTAGAAGTGAAATGGAATATTATAAAAATGAATTAGAAAAAATAAAAAAAAATTTTTTGAGTAGTAAAGAAAATATTGTTCTAGAAATACATGATGATATTTCAAATAAATCTGGGGTCACGAAGACTACCATTGATAATTTCTTTTGTCTAAATAGTAAAAATATTGTTGTTTCTAAAAAAGATGTCGAACCAGAGGAAGAAGAAGAAACCTTGGTAGGTATTGAGGAAGAGGAAGAGGAAGAGGAAGAGGAAGAGGAAGAGGAAGAGGAAGAGGAAGAAGAAACAGTCGCAGGCTTAGAGGAAGCTGAAGAAGAAGAAACATTCGCAGGCTTAGAGGAAGCTGAAGAAGAAGAAACATTCGCAGGCTTAGAGGAAGCTGAAGAGGAAGAAACAGTCGCAGGCTTAGAGGAAGAAACATTCGCAGGCTTAGAGGAAGCTGAAGAGGAAGAAACAGTCGCAGGCTTAGAGGAAGAAGAAGAAGAAGAAGAGGTTGAAGAGGAAGAAGAAACAGTCGCAGGCTTAGAGGAAGAAGCTGAAGAAGAAGAAGAAGAGGTTGAAGAGGAAGAAGAAACAGTCGCAGGCTTAGAGGAAGAAGAAGTTTTTGAAATAGAAATCGATGACGTTACATATTTTACTGAAAATGAAGAAAATGGTAACATATATTCAGTTGATGAAAACGGTGATCCAGGAAATAAAATAGGTTATTTAAAAGACGGTGAGCCATTTTTCTATTAGATAAGATATAGATAATTACACGCATAATTTTTATATGTGTATAATATAGTATAAATGTTTGAATTATGTGCGCCAGCATTAATATATTTATTTTTTTCAATTATTCAAATATTGATTGATTCGTATTTAGGATTATATAATACTGCTGTTATAAAAATCGTTGTCATCATAATAATGACTCTTTTATTAAATGTTTTGTGCGAACAAAATTTAGGACTAATATCATGGATCATTGTCTTTATTCAATTAATATTTCTTACAAGTATAGTGAGTGTCGTATTATATATTTTTGGACTAAATGGATCTCAAGGAAAAATACAAAAACAACCATATAATCCTCCTGACACGATTATTCAACCAAATGAACTTATTTTAGAAAAACTATATCCAAAACACGGAATCACAAAATATTTACATATTCCAATTTCGCTCGTTTCATCATCAAATGATGATTTAAACGCAAATATTTGTAAATATGTACCAAAACCACTACAAGATCCTGTTCCTGCCCCTTCAGTTCAAATACAAAAAACATATAAATCTCCACCTCCATTTGGTTCATCATCACCGGAATACGAAAGTTTTGTTTCTTATTAGGGCTTCATGTAAAAATATTAATAAAACCAATATAAAAACATATCTATTTAATAATATAATATGTTTTTTAAACTCCTTTCATTCGTCTTACTCTTTCACATATATATGTCAAATGTTTATCCAGAACAACAGTTGAAATTATTAATGAATCTTTCCTATTATTGTATTTACGTATATACTTTACTTGAAATGAAAGTAAAACACATATATTTACAAATCATAAATGATAATCCCAAATTATTAGAATTGATGAAATATATATCTAACAAATCAGGCGAAGATAATATAGAAATTATTTCAGACAACCAGGTGATTAATACATGCAATAGAGACGATTCAAATTTGTCTCAACTTATACCGGATTATTGTAAATTTATCATATATTCTGATCCGGAGCCACGAACAAGCACTATCATAAATAAAAAAATTATACCGAATACAAAAAATATTCAACGCGAATTATTTAATTACGAAATATGTAATTATACATTTATTTCATTTGATCTATATATTCAAAACGATTTGAAACAAGTCAATTACGATTTGAATTTCTTTTTCAATGGAAATAATTATTATGTGGTCAATAATAAAATAGATAAATATGTTGTATGCTTTTTATTGTATTCAAGACACGGTGTTTATCAAAAACCAGAAAATTGTAAATATAAAATAAATATAATCGATCAAAATGCTAATATGGTTGAAGTTTGTGAAAAAGATTTCATTTATTTATATAAAGATCATTATGAAATTATTGAGGTGATTCATAATGTTATAGATAATAATCAAGAAAGCGAAGAAAATAAAGAAAACGAAGAAGAAAACGAAGAAGAAAACGAACAAGAAAACGAACAAGAAAACGAAGAAGAAAACGAACAAGAAAGTGGAGAAGAAAATGAAAAAAGCGAAGAAACTAAAAATAGCAGTGACGAAAGTTATGAAAAAATAAATAATTAATAAACAATATAAAAAAATAGAATTATTATACATTATATGGTTACTCCCCAACCAACAATGGCGATAGAGACACCACCTGAAACAACCGAATATCATCATTTATTAGATAAATGGACTTTGTGGGCGCATTTACCTCATGATACAGATTGGAGTATTAATAGTTACAAGGTAATATATGATATGGAAACTGTAGAAGGAACCATTGCTATTATAGAAACCTTACCAGAGGTTTTAGTGAAAAATTGTATGTTATTTATAATGCGACATGGTATTAAACCAATATGGGAAGACCCTCGAAACCGAAATGGTGGGTGTTTTTCTTATAAAATATCAAATAAAAATGTGTATGATGTTTGGCGTAAGTTAACATATTTATTAGTAGGTGAATCAATCAGTACTCAAGAGTCATTTGTTGCGAATGTAACCGGGATAACTATATCTCCTAAAAAAAATTTTTGTATCATAAAAATATGGATGTCAAATTGTATAAATCAAAATCCAGCGATCATTACAAATGAAATCCGAGATTTATCAAGTCAGGGGTGTTTATTTAAAAAACATGTACCTGAATATTAGATTTTACAGAATTTGTATGTATTTGTTTTACAAATATTTACAAATAATATCCACAAATTTAAAATAATAATAAATATATTGTTAAAACAAATTAAATATATTGAAAATTATAATAAATAAACAAATATGGTTGAGTTGGTTATTACTGAAAAAGAGCCCTCCAAGAAAACAATATGTTTAAATATGATTGTTAAGAACGAGTCTAAAATTATACGCGAAACATTAGAAAAATTATGTTCCAAAATTAATTTTGATTACTGGGTTATTTCAGATACCGGATCAACAGATAATACAATAGAAGTCATTGAAACTTATTTTAAAGAAAAAGGTATTCCCGGAGAAATTGTTCAACACGAATGGAAGGATTTTGGTTATAATAGAACCGAAGCATTAAAAAGTGCTTATGAAAAAACCGATTATGTTTTAATATTTGATGCTGACGATGAAATATGTGGTGATTTTAAATTACCTGAAATGTTAGAGCATGATGAATATATGTTTCAGTTTGGTAATGTTATTGATAATAACATGTATGGTCGTATTTTAATGGTAAATAATAGAAAAAAATGGTTGTATGTAGGTGTTTTACACGAGGTGATTGTACCATTTGAGCATCACCCAACTAGATATGTTATTTCTGGTAATTATTATACTGTATCTGGTCGTTGTGGTGATAGAAATACAAACAATCCAGACAAGTATTTAAAAGACGCAAAAATATTAGAGAAAGCATATCATGAATGTATTGAAAAGAAAGATACATTATACAATAGATATGCGTTTTATTGTGCGAATAGTTATAAAGACCATGGTGATTTTGAAAATGCCATTATTTGGTATAAAAAAACTCTTGAACACGATAATTGGAGCCAAGAAAAATATCATTGTTGTACTCAATTATATCATTGTTATAAATCGTTAAATCAACCAGAAAACGCGTTTTATTACTGTGTTAAATCATATAGTTATGATAATGAAAGAGGCGAGGGTTTATATCAATTAATACAACACTACTGTTGTGAGAATATGAATGAAGTTGCGTATGCTTATTATAGTTTAATCAAGGACTATTTGGAAAATCGTTTTTTAACATCAAATGTATCTGATAAATTGTTTGCTGACAACACAATATTACAATTTATGCTTCCATACTATATGATTATTGTTTCGGAAAAAACTAGAAATTATAAATCAGGTATTATGATGTATAGAATAATTATGGCAAAACGAACTAGAGGAATGCAAGAATTTTTCATAAGATGTATGTTGTTTAATTTACAATTCTTTACTGATCATATTCCAGAAAACGAGCGATCTGATTTTTTTACTACATTTAAAGATTATGTTAAATTTTTGGAAGAAAACGGGTATCCAATAGCTAGTTATGATTTTATGGAACATTATAAGAAATTTAATATTAATGTAGTACCGAATACCACTGACAATAAGGTTTTCCCAATTGATATTTGTAAAGAAAGTAAGAAAATTTTATTTTTTACCGGATGGTCTGGTGAAAAATGGAATTACACCCATAGTTTAACAAAAGCATTAGGTGGGTCTGAAACAGCCGTAGCTTATTTAGCTAAAAATTTCCCAAAAGATTATGAAATATATGTAAGTGGCGATGTAGAGGAGGAAACCGTTGATAATATTAGATATATTCACTTATTCAATCTTCCTAAATTTTTCAAGGAAAATGCTATACATACAATCATTATTTCAAGATACATTGGATTTTTGGAGCTGTTTTCACAATATCTGTCATTTTATAAATTATATGTATGGGCACATGATACTTGTTTTCATGCGTACGGTTCAAACTTTTTAGGCGAACCCGAAATTATTAATAAATGGAACAGCCGAATTAATAATATTGTGTGTTTAACTCCATGGCATAAAAATCACTTTTCAGACAAGTATCCTGTATTAAAAGATAAAATAGTTACCATAAATAATGGTATCATCAATGAAATGTTTAAACACCCATTAAATCAAAAAGTACAAAACCGTTTTATATATACATCTTGTCCAGAAAGAGGACTTGGAAGATTACTACAGTTATGGCCACAAATATTAGAAAAATACCCAGATGCTACATTAAAAATATCGAGTTACAATAATTTCCCAAAAAATGCGGAAGAAGACAAAATGTTGGAATACATTAAACAAACACCTAGTATTGAACATCTAGGTAGATTAGGTAGAGACGCATTATATCAATTAATGTCATCAGGTGATGTATGGTTATATCCAAGTTATTGGCCAGAAACCTCATGTATAACTGCTATTGAAATGTTACGTTCAGAGGTAGTTTGTGTATATTATCCTGTAGCGGGTTTAACAAATACCATGGAGGATTATGGCATACCTATAAAGGAAGGTCAAGAATTAGAAGTTTTGTTTTCAATTACAGAAGAACAGAAGGATATTTTAAGATTTACTGGTAGAAGATATGCGGAAAAGAGTACGTGGGAAGAAAGGGCAAAAATATGGTGTAACATGATATTTTCTGAATAAAAACAAGAAAAAGAAAAACAAGAAAAAAGAATATTAAAAATTGATTTAAAATAAATATTTCTATTAGTAGTAATAATATAAATATTTGATTATTTGAATGAATACAAACAACGTTTCTCCATTAAGATATCCCGGCGGTAAAACAAGAGCGTGTAAAGTAATTGATGAAACTATTCAAAAATATTTTATAGTTGAATCGTTTGATCATTTAGTCTCACCCTTTTTAGGAGGCGGTTCTTTTGAATTTTATTTTCAAAATAAATACAAAAAACCATTGATAGTAAATGATAAATTTACTCCATTATATCATTTCTGGACGCAAGTAAAAAATGATAAAACCGCTCTATGTAATCGTTTAAAAACCATTACAAATGTATCAAAAGAAGATTTTATGAAATACAGGAAAAACATATTACAACTGAACGACAATATGTTGGAACAAGCTATATTATATTTTATCATAAATCGTTGTTCTTTTAGTGGCGCGACTTTATCCGGTGGATTTTCAGAAGAAGCAAGTAAAAAAAGATTTACCGAGTCCTCTATTGAAAGAATAAACAAAATGAATTTAGATTATACAACAATTTACAATCTAGACTTTGAAGAGTTTTTGAATAAATATACTACAGAAAGATCTTTTATATTTTTAGACCCACCGTATTATCTAGAAAATAAAAAATCGAATCTATATGGAAACAATGGTGATTTACACGAAAATTTCAATCATGAAAAATTATATCAAGTAATAACATCAAAACAACAAAACTGGATCATTACTTACAATAATTGTGAATATATCAAGAATTTATACAAAGATTATGTCATTATAGACGACGATAAAATAAATTGGAGTTATGGAATGAACAAAAGCAAAAAATCATCGGAAATCATTATTATATCACATCGCATCGTCTAACATGTATATAATAAATTATGTGGTAGTCTTGCGATATCATCCAAACTATAAGGACTTTTTTCCAAAACCTTTATATTTTTTGGAAGACAAGATAATGTTACCGATAAGCTACAATAACCCTTGCTATTTTTACGAGTATGTATTTTTGTTCGGATTCGTATTTTTTGTTCGCAAATAAATTCAGGAACATTGAAATCACATGTATCCACACCCAAATGATATAGACCTTTTTCAGAAATTTGTATATATTTACAGCCTTTTTTACTGTATAAATCTCTGATGGTTTCATTCGGACAGTCTAAATAAACGTCATTAAAATCCGTTGTGCCTTTTTTAATTTGTAACCATTCTTCATGTGTTATATTCTTCAACATAAATGGAGGTATTTTACCATTAAATATATTTATATTTTCAATTAAATTTTCAAATATTGCCTTTGATTCATCTGGTATTTTATTTTTCGAGCTTCCCTTCCATTTATTTTCCACTGTATCATAAATTAAGGAACACTGCATCCAATCAGGTGTATTCATTTTTTTGATTTCTATTGGAACATCTTTTTCAGAATGGTAATTACATTCAATGTCATTACGATAATTACAACCACCAAGCTCACCTGGTAATTGCGTGTTGAATAATTCATTTTCTGAATCTTTGTTTGGATTTTTTATCCTACACTTTTTAACGATGCTATATATTTCTAATTCATATTTTTTACCTTCTTTCGAACAAGATGATCCTGGTATATTGGAAGAAGAAGTGTCCATAATATAATATTCATTTATCTATATTATATTATTTCAATTTTTTATTTTTTATACCAATTCAGATTAAGGTACAGGAAAAGGTCGCTGACTTTTTTCCACAACAAGTGGTTCGGGAATAAAAACAGGTGTTCTTTCAAAAAAATTTGCGGTTTCTAATTTTTTTAATTCGGGCACTAAAGGTGCTTGTGCTTGAACTAGATTTGTAGAATTAATGCCAAATAAAAAGGATTCAATTTGAACTGCGTTATTTGATAGTTTATTCCAAGGCACTTGACCTGGATTCACGCCATTTCCAGGTAACATTGTGCTGTATGCAGCACCATATTGAGAGTTTGGGTAAAGTGTATAAGTTTCCATATCTCGGTATTGTTTTTGTTCTAAATTATAATTTCCAAGTGTGTTTAAATTTCTGGTAGATGCCATATTATTATAAGTATATAATATTATTTTTATACAAAAACTAATTTAGCAAGTTACTAAGTAATTCCAAATGTTTTTCTTGTATTGACCCGTATTCCATAATATCACAAATACATAAATGTGTAGCAAATAAATAATCGTACGAAAAAAGAACCATGAATCCCAATTCTAAATCTTCACTTAAAAACATGTTTGCTACTTTTTTCATACATTCTTGTAATTTCGCGTTTGATTTAACGCCCGATAATTCATATATTCTTTTCATTTCTGTATTTATTGTGTTGTAATCAAATTCCACCAAATTAAATATTTGTAAATAATCTGTCTGATAAATCAAGTCACATATATCCGCGTTTTGTTGTTCAACCTCCAAATTTAAAT
>Ga0114971_10001802_pt1 | contig 14598 bp, 11 predicted proteins | sample M_140625_MF_Meta_FD_87320 | JGI IMG/M metagenome (GOLD analysis project Ga0114971, IMG submission 87320) | Freshwater microbial communities from Lake Montjoie, Canada to study carbon cycling - M_140625_MF_MetaG | ecosystem: Environmental > Aquatic > Freshwater > Lake | place: Lake Montjoie... | reverse complement strand
CCATAGAGCTCAAATATGGATGCTGGCTCTTTCGACAAATCCGTCAGCTCAGGGACACTTGACTGCATTCGGAATGCCAACTCGTATTGTTGGATACGGGTATGGGTTTCATCATCTCCAACAGCCTGATGTGTCAGATTATTGATTGCCCTAACGCCATCTAGGGTCGTCCTACGAACCTTCGCATCAACTCCAGGTGGATTGTTAATGTACAGAATCGGGTCACCGCTGGACCGGAAGGATACACCTGCATGCTCACCAGGTAAGTAGCCTGATTGCCATAGTCGTGCAGAGATTGCTTGAATCTGCGATGTATCGGTTGGTTGTGCCACCAGAACGACAAACGAGGGCAAGTCTTGATTCATTGAACCAAGACCATAACTCGCCCAAGACCCAAGACACGGTCGTCCTGTTAGCTGATTACCCGTCTGCATGTATGTGATTGCAGGCTCGTGGTTAATGGCTTCGGTGTTCATCGAGCGAATAAAACACATGTCATCAACGCACTTAGCTAAGTTTGGAAGAAGCTCTGAGACCCACATCCCACTCTTACCATGCTGCTTAAACGCAAACTTGGTTGGTGCGATCGGAAAACGACTTTGACCACTAGTCATTGTAGTAAGGCGTTGACCGTTACGGATGCTTTCTGGTAAGTCTTTGTCATACCAGTCGTTCATTTTTGGCTTGTAGTCAAAAAGGTCCACTTGTGGTGGACCGCCGACCATATGGAGATAGATGACGCGCTTTGCCTTTGGAGCAAAGTGAAGTTTGGGGAGTGCCCCTGGGACACCTTTGGACTTTGGCGGAGCGATGGCTGTGGCTGCGGATGCAACTCCCAGCTCAGCAAGCGCCGCTAGACCAAGCACGTTTTTGCCACGTGAAAAGAACTGTCGACGGGTTTCAAGTCGAACCCATTCTTCATAAAGTGGATGAAACTGACCGTTGTCTTCTCTCATTTGACTAAGACCTCATCAAGATTCAGAATCTGGTTACACAACATCGTCCAAGCGGCAAGATCCCCAGCTGGGAGATCCTTTGGTGCCGGAGTTTCGCCATATGCAATTAGCTTTTCAGCTTCTGCTTTATGGCCTTTGTAATACGCCTTCAAATCATCAAGCACGCTTGTCAAAACAACAAGCTCAGACTGTTTCCAGGGCCGACTCAGAATCGCGTTCGACAGCCTGTTCATCCGCCGATCCGTTGTACCAACTTCACGCATCAGCTTTGTTGCCGTGACACGTGCAGCTTCGACAAACTGGATGTCATTCAGCGTTACAAGTGCCTGCAATGGCGTATTGGTACGTTCACGCTTGACAACACACGTCTCCCGGTTAGGAGCATTGAAAATCTCCATATTGGCCGGCGGAGCCGCGCGCTTCCAGAACGTATAGATCGACCGTCGGTAGAGACTTTCACCAGAGTCACGCCGATAGTTTCGCGTGTTGGACTCTGGCATCGCCACGGCTTCCCAAACTCCATCAGGTTGGTAGGGCTTTACGCTGGGACCACCGATCTTCTGCGAAAGCAAACCACTCATCGAAAGCGCGGTATCCCGAATCGCTTCAGCATCCATACGGAACCGAGGAGCTCTTGATAGCCATTTGTTGGCTGGGTCAACGCGCTTCTGTTCCGCAGTAACATTGGAAGATTGTCGGTAAGTCGCCGATGTGAGGATCATTCGGAAGAATGCTTTTATGTCCCAATTGTTCCTTCGGAATTCCGTCGCAAGCCAATCAAGAAGCTCAGGGTGGGTTGGTAACTCACCGGTGATTCCGAAGTCTCCACTGGACTTGACGATGCCATTTCCAAAGACTTCCTGCCAGAAGCGGTTCACGGTGACACGTGTCGGAAGTGGATTCTCGGGCATCAAAAGCCACTGAGCCAAGCCCAGTCTATTCTTTGGAGCCTTCAGAGGCATTGGAGGCAACGATGCCGGTGTCTCTGGTGTGACCTTTTCACGGCGCCTGTCATATTCGCCACGTTGAAGGACATAGGCTTCAGGATTCGATGTCTTCTCGGATGCAACAAACGTGGTTGTGCCTCGAGACTTGATGAATGCATCCTCTTCTTCCAAGGCAGTGACTCGAGCGAATGCTTGTCGGTATGATCCATCCAAGTTGGCGAGCCACCATGTATACAGCTCATCGATTTCTTTATCTGACATCGACTGCTTGGATGCTAACGACTTCATTCGTGCATAGGATGCCATCGTCATTACGGTTTGTGGCGGCAAGACACGATTGTAGAGGCGAACATCCTGTACTGCGACACCTTCAGCACCTGCACTCTGGCTACGCTGTCCGACCATCAATGGAACGTTGGTTGCAAGGGTGCCAGTCAAGGAGTTGGAGCTATTGTCCAGCGCTTTACGCGAACCATCTACGTAGACGACGAGCCCAGATGGCTTCTTTGTGCCGTCGTATGTGACCGTGATGTGATGCCAAACATTAGGTGTGAGGCGCTCGCGTGTTACGCTTTTCAGCGCATTCTCAGGCCATTTGTTAATCAGATGGGATCCAATTTTGCCATCTTCGAGCCAGATGTCCCAGCCACGGAAATCAGCTGCTTCATCCATCTTTGCAATGACTGCGCCTCCGACAATGCCTGGAATCTTGACCCAGACGCTGGCTGAAAACGGTTTGGTGCCATCAAAGTCACCAGCATTACCAAGATTTACAGCATGGTTGCCGCTGCGCACAAACGCATCGCCATCAGGGTAGCCTTGCGTATAGGCTGGCGTTCCACTGGTTGTGAAGGCCGTCAAACCGGCCGGAGAGGTGCCTGATTGGTCTCCTTTGGTTGCAAGAGGCGCACGTAATACCAGTCCATCAGGGGCTGACTCAGCAACTGAAAGTCCATTTTTACGAGTTTTGTCCATCCATATGTCGAACTCGGAGCGTGCAGTCTTCTTCCGCTCATCGAGGACGGCACGGCTAGAGATAAGTCCATCGGCATTTTGATCAAAACGGATTTTGTCGACAGCGGCCGGGACAAAGATAATGGGTGGCGTGTCCTTGATGTTGCCATCCATGGCACGTTGCACTGTGTTGTTGAAGAAAGCGGACATCGCGTAAAAATCGCGGGTCGAAATCGGATCGAACTTGTGATCATGGCAAACAGCACAACCAAGGGTTGAACCTAACCAGACCTGAGCAGTTGTTTCTGTACGATCACGTGCGTAGAGAACCAGATATTCTTCATCGATTGCGCCACCTTCATTCGTCGTGATGTTGCAGCGTGTAAATCCAGTTGCAATCCGCTGATCCAGTGTCGGACGTGGCAGTAGGTCGCCAGCGAGCTGTTCTACCGTGAACTGGTCGAAAGGCATGTTGTCATTGAACGCATTGATGACCCAGTCGCGGTACGCCCAAATTTCACGATAGTTATCAAAGTGAATCCCGTGAGTATCGGCGTAGCGGGCGGCATCCAGCCAATAGCGTCCCCGATGTTCACCCCATCGCGGGGATGCAAAGAGTTTATCGAGGTACCGATCATATGCATCTGGCCGCGGGTCACGCACGAACGCTTCGACATCAACAATGTCCGGCGGGAGACCGGTTAGATCAAATGCGGCACGACGGGCGAGCGTTCTACGATCCGCTTCCGGTGCCGGTGTGAGACCGCGGGCTTCCATCGCTGCAAGTGTAAACCGGTCAATTTCATTGCGAACCCACTTTCTGTTCTTCACCGTTGGGAGCTTTGAACGCTTGATGGGCAGATAGGACCAGTGTTGTTCATACTTGGCGCCGGATGCAATCCAACGGGTAAGTGTGTCAACGTTAGAGGGAGAAAGCGACTTATGGCCGGCCGAGGGCGGCATATGGAGCGGGTCACCTTCCGGGCGACGGATACGGTCCATGATGCGGGATGCAAGCGGATCTCCTGGGATAATTGCCGCTCCACTTGAACGTTTCAGAGTTGCATCTGGGAAGCGGTCCAAACGAAGTCCAGCCTTTCGGGATGCACTGTCAGGGCCGTGACACGAGAAACAGTTTTCAGCAAGGATTGGTCTGACATCCTGATTGTATGTAGGAATCTTGAACGTGGATTGCTGCTTTGCAAGCGGAGGGGCAGCAGCTAGGGCCATCGAAACCGCAGCAATTGGAAGAATAGCCAGACCAATGCTACCCAGTGGATGCCGGTACGTAGTTCGAAGCAGTTGAAACATCATGGATACATCTCCAATTTGGTCGTGATAACACCATCGTCCAGACCTCAACCATTATCCCCACCAAGCGTGATGGTTAGCAATGCCCATCGACCTACTGGCTGGTAGAATTTACACATGTTGCTTCCGATATATTGTGGATGTAACAGGAGAATGTAAATGCGTAAAAAGGTAACGGTTGTTGGTGCAGGGTTTGTTGGATCAACCTGTGCTCACTGGATTGCTGCAAAGCAGCTTGCTGATGTCGTGATGATCGACATTTTTGAGGGAGTCGCCAAAGGAAAAGCGTTAGATCTTTCCCAAGCGGGTCCTGTCGAAGGTTACGATGTCTCGATTACGGGTTCGAGTGACTATGCGGATTCGGCCAATAGCGATGTTGTTATTCTCACCAGTGGCGCACCGCGTAAGCCTGGTATGACTCGTGAGGATCTTGTCGCAGTCAATGCCGATATCACTGCGCAAAACATCGAAGCAATCAAAGCAACATCACCAAATGCATTTTTGATTGTCGTCTCCAACCCCATGGACACGATGACGACGCTTGCCCACAAGCTCAGTGGATTTCCAAAGGAGCGCGTAATGGGGCAGGGTGGAGTCCTCGATGCAGCCCGCTACCGGACGTTTATCGCGCGTGAGATTGGCTGCTCCGTTGAAGATGTTCATGCAATGCTGATGGGTGGTCATGGCGACGAAATGGTTCCACTACCGCGTTTCACCACAGTGTCAGGCATCCCTGTAACAGAGTTCATCGCTCCCGAGCGCCTTCAGGAAATTGTCGACCGAACCAAACAGGGAGGTGCCGAGATTGTCAAGCTCCTTGAAAAGGGAAGCGCATATTACGCGCCAAGTGCAGCCACTGTTTCAATGGTTGAGTCCATTTTGTTAGATAAGAAGCGCGTGATGCCTGTTGCAGCCCTTTGCGAAGGTGAGTATGGCGTGACCGGCATCTACTTTGGTGTTCCTGTTGTGCTAGGCGCGGGCGGTATCGAGAAAATTCTTGAGCTCCCACTAACAGCCGAAGAGCAGGACAATGTCAACCGATCATCCGCTTTGGTCAAAGCAAGCTGTGCTGCGCTTCCAGCGAAGTATGGCGTAATCTAAGCAGTAGCAGATAATTTGAACCCCGGGTTGTCGACATGCTTCGCAACTTGGGGTTTTTCGTTTCAATAGTTCGGTCCATATTAAATAGTAAAGCCCCGACGTACCGTATTGGACGTCGGGGCTTTTACTAGCTTAGTAGCGCGTTCATGTGTACACGGTATCGCGAAGACGCGAACCGACCTCCTGCCTACGCAGTTTTGCAAGGGCGCCTGACTCAATCTGTCGGGCGCGCTCGCGGGAAAGTTGCAGCTGTCTGCCAACTTGTTCTAGTGTCATTTGTGCTTCGGCGTCCGGGTGGAGGCCATAACGCAGTTCAAGCACTTCTTTTTCACGAGGTGTCAAACTTGACAATGCGTGTTCGAGTTCTTCACGCAACGCCCGGCGGAATACCCGACTGCTTGGGTGTGTGGCATCTTCAGCTGGCAGTAAGTCACCTAACCGCGTTGTCGAATCTCCTGCAGGTGCATCGAGGGACATCGGCTCCGGGGTTTCCGCCTCAAGCAATGTATCTACCTTGTCAACTGGGAGGTTGATTTCAGTTGCGATTTCTGCAGATGTAGGCTGACGGTTGAGCTTAGTGGCCAACATTTCACGAGTACGCTTGATTTTGCCAAGAGACTCAATCGCGTGGGATGGCAAGCGAATCGTTCGGCCTTGATTTTCAACCGCACGTCCTAGTGCCTGACGAATCCAGTGGGTCGCATATGTCGAGAAGCGGAATCCCTTGCGGTGATCATACTTGTCAACAGCGTGAATCAAGCCCAAGGTTCCCTCTTGGATGAGGTCCTCCATAGCTATTCCACGGTTTTGATACTTCTTCGCAATCGATGTAACCAACCTGAGGTTGGATCGGACTAATTCTTCACGTGCAAGCTGTGCCCGGCGTCGAGCGAACTCGCTTGAACCCTCACGCTCACCGCTTTTAACCCATTTACTTAGTTGGCATTCCTGCGCCGCATTAAGCAATGTGGCCGCGGTCGGACCGCGACGTTCGGCTAGGAAGCTCTCAAAGGATCGGTAGGTGTCCTTAGTGATGTCATCTTCTTCTTCAGAAACGACAGGCGGCGGCACTACAACGACATCAACTTTGGTTTCAGGTTCCTGATCTGTGGATGCTGCGCCGGATGCAAGTGTCTCGGATCCAATTTTCTCTCCGGTCTCCAATGCTTCCTGGCGTTCTTGCTGCTCCATCTTACTCATTCTCCATCTCCATCAAAGCCAACACTGTGCTGAAACGGTTTCACCGTTGCAACAGGACATCCCGCATGGTGAAATCAATACGAACATCCAACGACGAATGTTCCCTGTAGTCCAATCGATTTGCGCTTGGCTTGTGTGACAAACGCGTGCTCAATCGTGTATCGATGAGCAGTCACCGAAGCGTAATGTTACCCCCTCCATGGCAAGAATCCTGCCTCATCTGCAAAATAGGTCTAGAAGTTGTCTGGATTACCCAAATCGATGACATGTAGGTAATATCGATCATCATGTCAGACTCACGCTACGCCAAACTTGCCAACCTATTGGTTGCCCACTCAACTGAGCTCGAAAAGGGTGAGCGGGTTCTCGTCCACACAACCGATGTCCCAGATACGTTTGTTTCGGTCCTTATCCAGGCGATTCGTGCGGTTGGTGCCTATCCAATACTAATGTCGCAGAGTTCCAGGTTGGTACGCCAACTAATATTGTCGGGAGATCAGGCGTATTGGGAAGCGGAAGCAAAGCTCGCACTTGAACAGCTACAGACAGTGTCTGCTTACATCAGCATCCGTGGGAACGTCAATACCTTGGAAACATCCGATATTCCAGCGGATGTCATGCGTGTGTATCAAACATCCTATGGGCAACCGGTAACGGATTACCGGGTCAATCACACTCGGTGGTGTGCGCTGCGCTGGCCGAATCCTAGTTTTGCGCAGGCTGCTGGAATGTCAACGGATGCATTTGAAGACTTTTACTTTGATGTTTGTACATTGGATTACGGGCGGATGGCGACTGCTGCGGAGCCACTGCGTGATTTGATGGCGCAGACGGATCGCGTAAGAATCTTTGGCCCCGGCACTGACCTTTCTTTCTCCATTCATGGAATTGGAGCCCGAATGAGCTTTGGGCAGCGGAATGTTCCCGATGGTGAATGTTTCTCGTGTCCAACGATTGATTCCACAAATGGTGTGATTAGCTACAACGCACCGACCGTTTACGCAGGTAAGCCATTTAGCGATATTCGCCTTGAGTTAAAGGATGGTCTTATTGTTAGCGCAATGTCATCGGATTCTTCATCGCTGAACGAGATCCTCGACACCGATGAGGGTGCGCGAAGAATCGGTGAATTTGCGATTGGCTATAACCCAGTCATTTTGAATCCCATGCGGGATGTTTTGTTTGATGAAAAGATTGCAGGGTCGCTGCACTTCACCCCTGGAAATGCCTATGCATCCCCAGGAAACGGGAATCGCTCCAGTGTCCACTGGGACATGGTTTTGATCCAACGCCAAGAGTGGGGTGGGGGAGAAATCTGGTTTGACGATGTCCTGATCCGAAAGGATGGCATATTCGTCCCAGAATCACTGCAGGGGTTGAACCCTGAGAGATTACTGGGTTGATCGGAGTTTCCGATGGGGACATGCGCATCGTTCAGGACATGTGGACATTGGCAAACAATGAGCCCCTGACTCTTTCTGCTTTACAAAAGTACGGAGTGATCGATCGTGAACGGTACAGGCGGTATCACAATGGTTTGTGGCTTGAGCTCACTCTTGAATGTGATGACCGAACCAAGGTTTGGTCCTATGAACTTGCGATACTGAGTCCAGATGGTGGTGATGTCGATCCAGATATTGTCAATTACTGGCTTGATGCGTTTCTTGGTAACAAGAAGGGGATGGCGAGTCGGCGGTCATTTATGCTGCGCGATGCCCGATTCACCTTTCCGTTTAGAGGATAGGTAGTAACCGCTAACTGCCCAAAAAATTAGTGTGTCCTCCCCGGGCAGTACTGCGAAAAGCAATCAAAGCGTAGTAGGTACCTAGTAATAAAATCTAAATTTTTCTGAAACTAAGACGACTTTCGGTTATCATATTCACTGGTTACTGAACGACAGCGTTGTACAACATCAGCCTATACCTGCGGAAGGCAACATGGAAACTACCTGCGGGTGGTCGATGTTCACGATGCATTTGTTCTAGAACCCGTCGTGTAACTCCAATTACGCCACGTATTCGAGGAAAAATATGAAGAATATGACGATGACCATCGGCGCACTCGCAGTGACGCTCGCTGGTATTGGCATTGCACCTGTCTTTGCACAGGATGGTCCATTCAAGGATGTTCCAAACGATCACTGGGCATACCAGGCAATCGAGCGTTTGGCAAAGGACAAAGTTTTCATCGGCGACACCGATGGAAAGTTCGCTGGCAAGCGTTCCCTTACCCGCTACGAATTGGCAGTCGTTGTCGACCGTATCGTTCGCGGTATGGACGAGCGTTATGTCAAGGCTCCATTACCTGCTCCTACTGAAGTGAAGGCTGGAGTTTCGATGGACCAGGTTCAGGACCTGCTCGGCGGCTTTGCCAAGAAGTCTGACATTCCTGCACCTACAAAGGTTGACTTGTCCGGACTTGCAAAGCAATCTGACATCGACCTTATCCGCAAGATGGTTGCTGAGTTCCAGACCGAACTCACCACCCTCGGTGTGGATGTTGACAAGGCAAAGAAGAGCCTTGACAACCACGAAAAGCGCATTGCAGCTCTTGAAGCAGCAAACAAGAATGCTGTTAAGATTTCTGGTGCATTCAACGCATATGTCCGTGGTGACTTCGGAAGCAACGGCCTCGGAGCTGTTGACTACAACAGTGCATCCATTGCATCTGGTTCGACAGTGCTCGGTACCAGCACCGTGCGCCATGACCTCGATGTCAACATCTCCGCACCTTCCGTTGATGTCACCCTTAACTTTGGTAACTACCTGCCGTCCTTGGGCTCTATCGCTCAGTACGCAGCTGGTTCCCAGACCCAGGGTAACACAATCTACAAGGCTGTCTACTCCACCAAGCAGAGCATCCCTGTGCTCGGTACGGTTGCAGCAAACATCGGACGTGTTCCAAGCCAGATGTCCGCTTTGACCTTCAAGGCATACGATGTTGATGCATACTTCAACAACAATAAGACTGACAACGGTAACTACCTTGTTGACGGTTTGAATGCATCCTTCAAGGTTGGTCCATTCGCAATCACAGCTATGGCAGGTAAGACGGATCCAATCGCAAACTCATCCATGATCAACAATGGAGATGCAACGCTCTCCACCGGTATCAAGGCTGGTTTGAAGGCTCCTTACACCTTTGACCGCGCAGACCAGATCGGTTCCCCGAACTCAACTGGTATCACTGTCAGCCGCGTAGCTGGTGGACGTGCAGGCTTCAAGCTCTTCAGCATCCCAGTTGGTGTTAGCACCGTTCTGGCAGCTGGGCAGTCCAATGGCGACTTCGATCAGGTCAACGTCTATGGCGCTGATGCTAAGATCAAGCTCTTTGGCCTTGATGTCTACGGTGAGTACGCTGAGTCCAACACCCGCTTGGGTGGCGCAAACGTAAACGTTCGCGACAACTCCGCTTACAACGTACACACAAAGCTTTCCAACGGCTCCTGGACCCTGTCCGGTGGCTACAAGGAAGTTGAGCCTCTCTTCGGTGCACCAGGTAGCTGGGGCCGTATGGGAACTAACGTCAACCCAACCGACATCAAGGGTGCATACGGATCCTGGAACTGGACCCCAACATCCAAGTTGAACGTTATGTTGGCATCCCAGAACTACACCGGTACTGACAAGGGTGGAAACACCAAGAATCAGAAGTCGGACAACACCAAGATTGGCTTTACCTACAAGCTTGGTTCCACATCTGACTTTACCGTTTCCCAGGAAGTCACCAAGTACAAGGATGCAGGCGCAATCAAGGGACGTGAGACATTCACGAACTATGCGTATGCAAAGACCCTTAGCGCTACTTCGACCTTCCGTCTTCTGTACCAAGTTGTATCGTTCAACGACGGCACAGCTGACATCCAGAAGGGTGGAGTTGTTGCAACCCAGTTCTCGGTTAAGTTCTAACCTGAACTGCGCTTGCGCAGCCTAAAGTCAAACCCCCGGTTCTAACGAACCGGGGGTTTTCTTTATCGTGCTATAATCTCGCGGTATGGATACTGGCGATTTTCGAAACGGCTTGTCAATTTTGTTTAACAATGACATCTACACCATTGTTGAGTTTCAACATGTCAAGCCCGGTAAAGGCGGAGCGTTTGTTCGCTCAAAGATGAAGAACTTGCGGACCGGTGCGACACTTGATCGTACGTGGAACGCCGGAGAAAAGATTGAACAGGCGCGCCTTGATCGCAAGGTGATGCAGTTTCTTTATTCCGACGGTGCAGACTTCAATCTCATGGACATGGATACCTTTGAGCAGGTCACCGTTGACCGTAAGCTCATTGGAGATCAAGAAAAGTACCTAAAAGAGAACACCGAGGTGCAGGTCATTGTTTTCAAGGATGAGATCGTTCAGGTCACCTCTCCTGATTTCATGGAGCTCATCATTACAGAGACTGATCCCGGTTTCCGAGGCGATACCGCATCCGGAGGCAGCAAGCCTGCCACACTTGAAACTGGTGCTGTTATTCGTGTTCCTTTTTTCGTAAATCAAGGGGATAAAGTACGTGTCGATACACGTACTGATACTTACCTTGAACGCGTAAAGTAGGAAGAACATGGACCACGAGCAGTATAGCCGGACTGGTGCAAGCACTCCTGTGATGCTTGGCTTTGCAAATAATATCTTTCATGTTTGCATTGTTGTCTTTGGACTATCCACCGCATATCTTTTGTATGGCGTGTTTTTCGGTCTGGGTGACTTTGGTTCCTGGGACCGCGCACGCCAAATTACAATGATGGGAAACATCAACCTCGCGGGTAACGCGATGCTTGCGGCGGCTGTTCTTGGAGCCATCTGTTCGGCAGTCTTGTTCTGGTATGAAGAAGCCGCTGGGTACGTGATTGCAGTACTCGCAGGCGCCTTGTACTTCGGAGTCCCGATGGCATTTGCAAGCATGGGGGGTGAACCCTCCGTTGCGATGCGAATGTCCGTTGCGAAGTTTCCAGTAGCTGCCCTTGCGCCTAGTCTTATTGCCGTGATCTTGGTCGTTCGAGACCTGATTGTCCGGCTAGTCGGCTCGCTTGAGCGCCAAAGCAAAGTCGCATCGGATATGCAATTTGGTAAAGATGCCAAACGAGAAGAACGTCCGATGCGGATGTCCCTTATCGGCAAGTGCTGGGAAGGTGCGTACTGCAGGGATTACATTCGCACACACTGTCCAATCTTTCAGGCAAAAGATACCTGCTGGCAACGACGCCGAGGTTGCTACTGTGATGAGGAAATCGTCAACACGGCAACCAAAAAGTCCCGTGGGACCGTTCTTGAGATGGCACCAAATGAATCTCAGAACTACGCAAACAGCACGACGAAAAAGGCTGTCTTTCTTTCCAATGAGCAGAAAGTTGAACGTTGCCGCAACTGCATCATTTATAACGAACATCAGCGTGAAAAGTACAAGGTCTTGCTTCCGGTCGTGATGGTTGTTGCTATTGCCTTGTGCGCCTTTCTTGGCTACCAGATGCGGGATTCTGTTGGAAGCGCGATGAATGTGATTGAGATTACGATTCGGCGTTTTGCGTTTACCGGAGATCCGACAAACGTTATTAAGGTTTCTAAGCCAAATGAAAGCGCTGTATGGGCCTTTGTGTTGGCAGGGTCAATCATGGTAATCGCGAAAATCATCCAAGTGCTTGAATGGGCCATATTTGAGAAGAAGTGGTAACGATGGATACAAGTTTGATTGAAGCCTATGCGGCAGCTATGACGTCTCAGCCGCACATGACAGAACTCGAAATTATCGCGGATGGAATCCACGTTCGCCTACGCAGGAACATAGCGGTCGCAGATGTTCCACATGAGGTTCCAAGTGATTCGGACGATCATGTCGTTGAAAAAGATGTATTTTTAAAAGTGACCGCACAAAGTGTTGGTGTCTTTGTTCCCACAGAGCCGGCGTTCGAAGTCGGAGATGTCGTGGATGGCACACGTTCGCTTGGAGCCATTGACACGGTTGGAATTACCAATGCCATTGTCTCCCCGGTTACTGGTATCGTTGCTACAGTTCATGTCGTGTCTGGGCAGCCTGTCGAATATGGACAGGTAATGTTCGAACTTTTGGAAAGCAAAGCGAATTGAAACGCGGCTTTACACTTGTCGGGACACTCATCGCAATCGCAATCATGGCAGTACTTGCTGTTTTTGTTGTTCGGTATGTATCTGGTGGTGGCGGAGTTGATTCAGCGGGCCGCAAGGTCGCAACACCTACGCAGCGTGCGCGAATCACAGCTGGAAATGAATACATCTCACAGATTCAACAAGCGATCACCATGTATAAAATGGACCATGATGATCAGCTTCCTGCAACGCTTGCAGAGCTCAAGCCTTATGGGGTGACAGAACAGATGATTGTCGATCCCAACACAAAAGCTCCTCTGAATTATGATGCCGCAACAGGGATTGTGAGTCAATCTGCGGGTTTCATATCCACCACGAATCCTTGACGGAGATTGACGGTATATTCATGTTTAAGAAAGTTCTAATTGCCAATCGTGGCGAGATAGCGGTACGTGTTATCAGGGCATGTCGAGAATTAGGTGTTGCAACGGTTGCCATTCATTCCGAAGCCGATGCTGACTCTTTGCATGTTCGCTTAGCGGATGAAACCGTTTGCGTCGGTCCTGCTGCAAGCAAGGATTCCTACCTTAACATCCCAAACATTGTTGCCGCAGCCCGCAATACTGGAGCTGACGCCGTTCATCCTGGTTATGGCTTTCTTTCCGAAATGGCAAGTTTTGCAGAAATCTGCAACGCAATCGGTGTAAAATTTATCGGCCCGCCAGTAACTGCGATTGAGCAAATGGGCGATAAAGCAACTGCAAGAGAAACCGCACTTGCTGCTGGTGTTCCAACAGTTCCTGGTTCGGATGGTTTGTTGACATCTGATGAAGATGCGCGCCGCATTGCCGGGGTGATCGGCTATCCAGTTGTTGTGAAAGCTACCGCTGGTGGCGGCGGTCGAGGTATTCGCGTCGCCTGGTCTGAAGAAGAACTCCTCAAAGGTCTCAAGGTTGCGCAAGCAGAGGCAGAAGCTGCCTTTGGTAACGCTGGGGTTTATCTTGAAAAGTACATTACTGACATGCGGCATATCGAGGTACAAATCCTCGCTGATGAACATGGCAACGTAATTCATCTTGGCGAACGCGAATGCACTGTGCAAACGGTTCGCCACCAAAAGGTTGTCGAGGAAGCTCCGAGTGTGTCCCTCACACCCGAGCAACGGTCTGCAATGGGGGATGCTGCTGTTCGTGCAGCAAAGGCGGTCGGCTATACAAATGCCGGCACCGTCGAATTCATCTACACTCCAAACGGTGAGTTCTATTTCATGGAAATGAACACCCGTATTCAGGTGGAACACCCAGTAACAGAGGCAGTCACTGGCATCGACCTCGTAAAGTGGCAGATTCGAATAGCCGCCGGCGAGACCTTAACCATTGCTCAAGATGATGTCAGTTGGAATGGACACTCGATTGAGTGCCGCGTAACTGCTCAGAATCCATCCAAGGGTTTCGCACCCAGTGCTGGAAAAATGGAAAGCTTCATCATGCCGGGCGGCTTGGGTATCCGCGTCGATTCGCAGTGTTACTCCGGCTATACCGTTCCTCCATACTACGACTCTAATCTTGCCAAATTAATCATATGGGCAACAACCCGTGAAGAAGCCATCATCCGGATGGAATGTGCACTGTCTGAAGTTACGGTCGAAGGCTTGCCAACAAACGTATCCTTTTTGAAAACCATTCTGGAAGATGATCGTTACCGCACAAATGCCATTTCTACGAAATTCCTTCCAACACTGATGGATGAGCTGGGGTTATAGTTGATGAGTGTAATAATCTCCGAAATTGATCAACAATTCCTAAAGAGCATTGAGGGAAATGCACGCCTATCCGATGGTCAACTTGCGTCTATGCTTGGATGCGAATTAGACACCGTCATTGAAATACGGGCTCGCCTTGAAGCACTTGGCGTCATTGCTGGATACCGGACGCGTATAAAGTGGGATGTCGTAACGGCACCCGCTGTCGAGAGCTTTATCGATCTTGCTGTTCAACCGGAACGTGGATACGGCTATGATCGTATTGCTGATCGTATCAAGCAGTTTCCTGAAGTCGTTAGTGTGCATCTGG
>Ga0114971_10001801_pt1 | contig 14601 bp, 12 predicted proteins | sample M_140625_MF_Meta_FD_87320 | JGI IMG/M metagenome (GOLD analysis project Ga0114971, IMG submission 87320) | Freshwater microbial communities from Lake Montjoie, Canada to study carbon cycling - M_140625_MF_MetaG | ecosystem: Environmental > Aquatic > Freshwater > Lake | place: Lake Montjoie... | reverse complement strand
TATTTCTGAATTGGCTTACCGAGTATTTGCTGGATTAGGATATAATTATGGCAGTTACCCAAAAAATGCTACGCTTAGTACCCTACCCTTTTTTAAACAATTTTCTGCTGGAGGACCTTATAGTATGCGCGCTTGGGGCCTAAGACAATTAGGTCTTGGTAGTTCTAATTCTTATGATAGTATTACTGCCACCAATTTTAGAGATCGATATTGGGATATGATTATTGAAACCAATATTGAATACAGATTTATTATGGCAACGGTGGCCGGCGTTAAAGTGGGTAGTGCTATTTATACTGATATTGGAAATATTTGGAATGTAAAAAAAAGTACAACAGATCCTAGTGCTAATTTTTCGTTGGCAAAATTAGGCCATGATATTGCTATTGGTGTTGGAACAGGTTTGAGGCTTGATTTTGATTATTTTTTAATTCGCTTTGACTTAGCCTATAAAGTAAAAGACCCATTAAGAAATGCCAATAGTGGATGGATGAGTTTTAAAAATTTTAACTGGACAGATGTAAGACCTAACGGATTAGAAGTGTCTAATTTTGCTTTACAACTCGGTATCGGTTTGCCCTTCTAAACCTTCCCGCAATTCTTTTATTTCTAATTCAAATGATGGAATGGTTTTGGCATCGACTACTAAAAATTCACCAATTCTTGTTCTGCGTAAACTACTCATATAAGCACCTACACCAAGTGCAGCACCAAAATCATTGGCAAGACTTCTAATATAGGTACCAGTGCCACAAACCACTTTAAAATAAACAAGTGGCAATGCTATTTTTTCTATGGTAAAAGAATGAATAGTAACGGGTCTTGGATCTACTTCAACAACCAACCCTTTTCGTGCAGAAATATATAAGCGTTCTCCATTTTTTTTAATCGCAGAATGTTGGGGCGGCATTTGTAAAATATCTCCTGTAAACTGCGCTGTTGCAGCTTCAATCATTGCATCTGTTAAGTGTGTAATTGATTGTGGATTTTCTGGATCTGATTCTAAATCATAAGTAGGTGTAGTAGCGCCAAGTGTAAAAGTTCCGGTATACTCTTTTTCCATCCCCATATACTCATTTATTTTTTTGGTGTACTTTCCGGTACACACAATTAATAAACCAGTAGCCAATGGATCTAAAGTACCGGCATGACCAACTTTGCTAACCCTTATCATGTTACGTATTTTCCTAACCACATCGAACGAAGTCCATTCCATGGGTTTATCAAATAGCAAAACCTGACCGTTTAAAAATGATTGTAGCACTAACATGTAATAAATAAAATTGACGCTTGAATTCTACCTCTAATAGGCCCTTGCAAATAATACCCTTTGTGTAGAAGGATTACCAGAAAAAATACATTTCCCGCCTTCTAATGGATTATCTAAAGGAACACAACGAATGGTGGCTTTAGTTAGTTCTTTTATTTTGTCTTCTGTTTCACTTGTGCCATCCCAATGCGCAGAAATAAATCCAGCTTTGGTATCTAACAAATTTATAAATTCATCCAAAGTATCGGCTTTGCTAATATGCGCTTCTTGAAAAGCTTTAGCTCTATTAAAAATATTTAATTGAATTTCAGCTAATAAATTTTGGATGTATAATTCTATACCGTCTAAACTAATGCTTTGCTTTTCTTTGGTATCTCTACGAGCAACTTCTACTACATTGTTTTCTAAATCACGTGCACCAATGGCTAATCGAACTGGTATACCTTTCAATTCATATTCTGCAAATTTCCATCCAGGTCTTTGGTTATCGGAATCATCGTACTTAACAGAAATACCCAATGCCTTTAAGCCTTTTACAATTGAACCCACTTTTTCATCGAGTGCTAATTTTTGTTCTTCTCCTTTAAATATCGGAACAATCACTACTTGTATTGGTGCAATTTTAGGAGGTAAAATTAATCCATCATCATCACTATGCGCCATCACTAAAGCCCCAATTAAACGCGTACTAACGCCCCAACTAGTAGCCCATACATAGTCTAGTTTATTTTCTCTGTCACTGAATTTTACATCAAATGCTTTGGCAAAATTTTGTCCTAAAAAATGCGAAGTACCTGCTTGTAAAGCTTTACCATCTTGCATCATTGCTTCAATACAATAGGTTTCTTCGGCACCTGCAAAACGTTCGTTGGCTGTTTTTATACCTTTTATAACAGGCATTGCCATCCAGTTTTCTGCAAAATCTGCATACACATCTAACATTAGTTTTGTTTCAATTAATGCTTCGGCAGCAGTTGCATGCGCGGTATGACCTTCTTGCCATAAAAACTCAGCAGTTCTTAAAAACAAACGCGTACGCATTTCCCAACGAACCACATTGGCCCATTGATTCACAAGTATTGGCAAATCGCGGTAAGACTGAATCCAACCTTTATACGTATTCCAAATAATGGCTTCACTGGTAGGACGCACCACTAATTCTTCTTCTAATTTGGCTTCAGGATCAACCATTAACTTTCCTGGCTTGTCGGGATCTGATTTTAATCGATAATGCGTAACTACTGCGCACTCTTTGGCAAAGCCTTCTGCATTCTTTTCTTCGGCTTCAAACAGGCTTTTAGGCACAAATAGTGGGAAATAGGCATTTTGGTGGCCAGTCTCCTTAAACTTTTTATCAAGCACATCACGCATGTTTTCCCAAAGTGCATAGCCATATGGCTTGATGACCATACAACCCCTTACAGCACTATAATCTGCTAGATTTCCCTTGATTATTAGGTCGTTATACCATTGCGAATAATCCTGTTCTCTTGTTGCGATTTCCTTACCCATATTCTTAATTGTGACTCCTTTAACAAATTAAAATTAGTCCTTGTATTACTACGGCAAAGATTTTGCTACCTTAATACAATAGACAGTAACTGCATCGCAAATGTATGTAACTTCACATTATCTAACTGTTCAAACCTAATACCATGAAAAATAGCCTACTTATTTTACTGATTGGAATTGGTTTTTTGTCTACTAGTTGTGCTACTGCATACAAGTCAGACCAAACCCCAGATGATGTGTATTATTCTCCCGGAAAACCTGCTGCCGAAGACGATTTGGTAAAGGATGCTGCGCAGCAAGAACAATATCAAACTTATATGACTAGTGCTGATGAACGTTATTTACGTATGAAAGTGGCCAATCATTATCGTTGGACTAGTTTAGACGATTATGACTATTGGTATGATAGCCGTTATGATTTTTATCGTTATAATCAATACAATTCTTTAGGTATTAACAATTATAATTACAACAGTAATTGGAATACTATGGCCGGATACGGCAGCCATCGCCCAATTTTGGGATGGAGCAATCCTGCATTTACCATTATCAGTTATTGTAATACTAAATCGCTTATTGGATCAACTGCAGGAAGTAATATCACAGCCTATAAAAACAAAAATTACGATAACACTAATATCAGTTATACCAATCCTAAAACAGGTATAACAACTTATTCTAACAATACCAATAATTTTAGTTCATTGGTAAAAAAAGTATTTGCTACCGCATCGGCTAATTCAAATGGCAGTAGCTCTTTTGACAGAGCGGCACGATCTTTTAGCAATAGTTCGTCTAGTAGCTCTTCATCTAGTAATTCATCTAGCAGCCCCGTTGTAACTAGTAGTTCAGCAGGTGGAAATAGTGGCGGTGTAAAAAGCACTGGAACTAGCACAAGCACAGGTAGAACTTCTAGAAATTAATAAGCCTCCCACACATGAAAAAATATTTATTGGCACTCAGCTTGATTTCTAGTGTTGCCTTATTTGCACAAACACCCGATGAAGCTTTAAGAACTGCTTGGTTTACCCAAAATGGTTCTGGTAGAAATACCGCAACTGGCGGCGTGATGGGCTCCCTAGGAGGCGATATTACGGCCAACCACGTAAATCCTGCAGGTCTTGGATTGTTTAAAACAAATGAATTGGTTTTATCGCCCGGATTTTTATTAAACAAAAACAAGTTTAACTACCGTGGCACCGATACGACTGCCGATAAAAACAATTTTAATTATGGTACTTCAGGAATTATATTAGCTGCAGGTGCTAATCCTAATAAAAAATGGACCAGCAGTGCTTTTGCCATTTCTGTAAACCAAGTGGCCAATTACAATAATAGGGTGCAATTCAAAGGATTCAATAATGTGAGTTCTTATTCAGAAAAATATTTAGAAGAATTGGTACGCGATCGTGCAGATACCATTGCTGCTTTGAGCAATTATGTTTATGGATCTTCTTTGGCATTTAGAACTTATTTAATAGATACTATAAGGGGTGCAAATGGCGCAGTATTGGGCTATCAGAGTTTGGTGCCTTACTCAACAGGCATTAATCAATCTTACGATGCCACTACTTCTGGTGGTTACCATGAAATTGCCCTTGGATTGGCTGGAAATTTAATGGATAAAATGTATGTTGGAGGTAGTTTGGTGATTCCAGTTATCAATTATCAAAAACAAACTATTTATTCTGAAACAGATGCTACAAACAATACAAAAAATGAATTTAAAAGCTTTGAATACAGAGAAAGTTTTAGTTCTCGCGGTATTGGGGTTGGATTAAAATTAGGCATGATTTATAAACCACAAGATTATTGGCGTATAGGCTTGGCATTTCATACACCACAATTACTTGGCTACAAAGACGAAATTAGATCGTCTATGACAACCAACACTGAAACTTATGCTGGAACCATCACTGAAACTAGCGACCAATTAAATAGTGGCAATGCTGGAAAAAGCGAATACAATTTATCTACTCCTTGGCGCGCCATTGCAAGTGCTAGTTATGTATTTAGAGAAGTGAAGGATACTAGAAGACAACGTGCTTTTTTAAGTGCCGATATTGAATATGTAAATTATCGTGGTGCGCGTTTTTCTGCAGTAGATAAAACCGATGCCGATTTGGTAAACTACTACCAAATGATTAATGATGAAATAAAAGATTATTACAAAGGGAATGTAAATATTAGAGTTGGTGGCGAATTAAAATTTAATGTTTGGATGGTTCGATTAGGAGGTGGCTATTATGGTAGCCCTTATGCGGATGAAGCCCTGAAAGCCAACCGTATTGTAACTAGTGGCGGATTTGGCTATAGAAACCATGGGATATTTATAGACCTAAGCTATGCACATATTTTTCAAAAAGACGTACAGTTTGCCTATCGTTTAAACGACAAGCCTAATACATTTGCTCTACAGTCTGGATCAAGAGAAAATATTATGCTTACTTTAGGATTCAAGTTTTAGAACATCTAATTATTTAAGTAGTTCTAGCATTTTTTCTACTGAAGCATCTCTTGCATCAAACCAATGTATGTTTGCGTCTTTTTTAAACCAAGTCATTTGTCTTTTTGCGTAATGACGTGTGTTGATTTTTATTTGTTCTATTGCTTTCTCTAAGGTTATTTTTTTATTGAAATAGTCAAACAACTCTTGGTAACCCACTGTTTGCAATGCATTGTTTTGGCAATAAGGAAAAAGCGCTAATGCCTCCTCAACTAGCCCTGCAATAACCATTTGATCAACACGTTGATTGATGCGTTCATTCAATAATTCCCTTGGCATTTCAAGGCCTATTTTAATTATTCGAAATGGTCTTTGTTTTTTATTGGCAGTTCGAAATTCAATAATTGATTTACCTGTTGCTTGCAAAATTTCTAAGGCGCGCATTAAACGTTGGGGGTTATTTTGTTCTGCTATTTTCCAAAATACAGGATCATTTATTTGTACCGTTTCTTGTAACCAATTCAATCCATTTTGCGCATATAAATCAATAATATTTTGTCGGATACATGGATCAATGCTTGGCATATCATCCATTCCTTCGCAAAAAAATTTAATATACAAACCAGTGCCGCCAACCATTACAGCAATAGGCTGCTTATTAAAAATTTCGTTGGCTTTTGCCAATGCATAGGTTTCAAATACGCCTGCATTAACTTCTTGATTAATAAAATGCGAATTAATAAAATAATGCGGTATTGCTAATAATTCTTCATTAGTAGGTTTAGCAACAGCAATACCTAATTCTTTAAAACATTGACGAGCGTCTGCAGATATTATTTCGGTATGTAGGGTTTTGGCCAAAGTAATCGCTACAACTGTTTTACCAACTGCAGTAGGACCGCAAATAACCAATATTGTATTTTGTGCTAATTCACTCATTAAAATTGCTAATACGCCTCTTCGTCTTGCCCTTCATCTTGTCCTTCATCTTGTCCTTCTTCGGCATCTTCATCATGGTCTCCTTCACCATCAACATCATCCGAAGAATCCTCTAATTCATCTCCTTCTTCTCCAAACCCATCCTTGGCTTCGCTTAAATCGTATTTCTCTTCAATATCGGCAAACTTATCGCCGAGTAAACTTTTGGTGCCGTATTGTTGGGGTCCAATACCTTCTACCCGAGTAGCTGAAGGATACAATGTTTTAGCATTTTCTTCTTTACTAACACTAATCAACTCAACTAAAAAGACCCAATTTTTTACAAAATCGTATACGTAAATAAATTTTTGATTGGTATCTATAATTTCAGAACCAATAGTAGTTTCCGCCATAATCAAGGGCTCTACTGCATAGGCTTTATCGTATCGCTCAAAACTAATTTCTCTTCCACGTTGCCAATTATCATTGCTTCTATAAAAACTTGACTGGTGCTTTGAATCAAACTCATACGACTTTACAATTGCAAAGTGTAAGTCTTGAAAATTTTGTGTATGCTTAATAATAATATCACGGTAAACCGCGTCGTCTTCTTCGAGATAAATTCTAAATTTTAATACAGCCATTCTGTTGAGTTGCTTATTGTTAGTGGTAGTTATTTAACATGCAAATTACGCAAGTATCTTGTGAGTAAGGCACGAATTTACAATTAATTCAATGGGTGTAAATTTAATTCTGCCGCCTTTTCTAACATATACCCAAAAGCTGCCGTGTAATTATTAGCAATTAATCCGTCTAAAATTGCTTCTCGGATGGCATCTTTAATAATTCCAACATTTTTACCAGGAGCTAAGCCAAAATGAGCCATAATCATTTCACCGGTTATTGGCGGCTGCCAATTACGCATTTGATCACTTTCTTCCACCGCTTTCATGCGCTGTTTAACCATTTCAAAATTTTGCAGATAGCGCTTAACTTTTATTTTATTTTTACTGGTAATATCTGCAGAACAAAGCAGCATCAATGCATCTATATCTTCGCCTGCATCAAATAATAACCTACGCACAGCACTATCGGTAATATTTTCATTGGTTAAACTAATAGGACGCAAATGCAATAACACCAACTTTTGTACCATTTTCATTTTATCATTCAATGGTAATTTAAGCTTGGTAAAAATCTTTGGAACCATTCTTGCGCCAACCACTTCGTGTCCATGAAAAGTAAAACCATGTCCTTCTTCAAACTGCTTAGTGGCAGGCTTTGCAATATCGTGAAGTAATGCAGCCCATCGCAACCAAAGGTCATTGGTATTAACAGAAATATTATCAATCACTTGTAGGGTATGATAAAAATTATCTTTATGCCCCATTCCATCAATATTTTCTGCACCATACAAATCCACCATTTGCGGAAAAATAATTTGCAATAATCCTGTTTGAAACAATAAATCCCAACCAACAGAAGGCCGACTACAAAGCATTATTTTATTGAGTTCATCTGTTATACGTTCTTGAGATACAATTTTAATTCTAGGGGCCTGCACCTTAATCGCCTCTAGGGTTTCAGGCACAATTGTAAATTCTAATTGTGCAGCAAACCGAATGGCACGCATCATTCTTAAAGGATCGTCACTAAAAGTTTGTTCCGGCAATAATGGGGTTTGTATGATTTTGTTTTCAATCGCTGCAACGCCATTAAATGGGTCAATTAATTGGCCAAAATCTGCTTTATTTAAACTAATAGCAAGTGCATTGATGGTAAAGTCTCTTCTGTTTTGGTCGTCTTCTAAACTGCCTGTTTCTACTTGTGGTTTTCTACTTTCTAGTTGATAACTTTCTTTTCTTGCGCCTACAAATTCAATTTCCATTTCTGGCAATTTAATTTGTGCAGTTCCAAAATTTTTAAAGAAAGCAACAGTGGGTCGGGGCTCAAATAAATCTGCCACTTTATTGGCTAATTCAATGCCATCACCCAAGCAAACAATATCTGCATCCTTGGTAGGTCGGCCAATAATTTTATCGCGAACAAACCCCCCAATTAAATAAGTGGGCAGGTTCAAACTGGCTGCAGCTGCGGCTATTCGGTTAAAAATGGATGTCTCTATTGAGGTACAAGGTATATGCATCTGCTGTAAATGTACTAGTCTTTGCGTTTAGGATTATACGGTTAATACCGCTAATAATTGTTGGGTACTTATTTTTTGGGCGCAATTGAAATGCTTTTCTGGGCATTTTTGTTGGCCATGAATACCACAAGGTCTGCAAGACAGCGCTTCTGGCAGTTCTACAATATGGCTATTGGTGGAAAGTGGCCCGTAGCCAAATGCAGGTATAGTAGAACAATAAACAGCCGTTATAGACGCATTTACAGCCGATGCAAAATGCATAGGTGCTGAGTCGTTTACATAATTCATTTCGGCTTGTTGCATTAAGGCCGCTGAGGCTAAAAAATTGAGTTTGCCTGCCAAATTATGGGTACGCATAAAAGAATCTGTTACCACTAAATCGTTACATAGCGCATAATCCGAAGCTGCTCCTAACAAATAAATAGTATACCTACTAGGCAATGCTTGTATTAAATCAATCCATTTGTTTGCAGGAAACTGTTTGGTGTACCAGACCGAAGCTGGGGCTATACAAATAAATGGCGCTGCAGTATATGCTGCAATTCTAGTTTGATCTGCAATGGTTGGGTATAGTTTTGGCTTTGCCGCTAATTCATCGGTAAATGCAGCAATTAATTGGTGGTTACGTTCAATTTCGTGCAATACTGTTTGCCCTTTGCTAAAATGGTGCTGGATACTTTTACTAAAAAACAAGCTAAATGGATTTTTATTGAATCCAATGGTTTGTCTAGCACCTGAGCATACTGTTATCAAACCCGTTGCTGCATAGCGTTGTAAGTTAATTACCTGTGTATACCGATTGGCACGAATCTGTTTAATTATTCGAATTAGGTTTTGATATTTATTGCTTTTTTTATCCCAAATTAATACTTGCTGTATAAACGGATGCTGTGTAAATAATGATTCATTCCCCTTTCTAACCAGTATATCAATAATGGCATTTGGATAAAACGTATGTAATTTTTCTACAATACCTGTTGCAAGAACTACATCCCCAATAAAGGCAGTTTGTATGACTAAAATCTTTTGCATCTGGACAAAAATACTTATTAATTAGATTGAAGCGCTAGCTAGCATGGTTGATGGCCATTTGCCTTGATTTTATTTTTTTTATTAAATCAACCATAACAATTAAAAATCAAGCCATTCTAACTGTATGTTTGCAAAAATTTAAAGCATGTCATTACAAGCATTGATCCTAGAAGCCTGGGACAACAGAGAATTACTTAAAGACACCAAGTACTCAGATGCCATTAGAGCAGTAATAGAAGAAGTAGATAAAGGAAGGCTAAGAACAGCTGCACCTACAGAAAATGGCTGGGTAGTAAACGAATGGGTAAAACAAGCCATCTTACTATATTTTGGTATTCAACAAATGCAAACCTGGGAATTACCTCCTTTTGAGTTTTACGATAAAATGTTGTTGAAAAGCAATTATAAAGAATTAGGTGTTCGTGCTGTTCCGCATGCAGTTGCACGTTATGGCGCTTATTTAGCTAAAAACGTAGTACTAATGCCTAGTTATGTAAATATTGGCGCATTTGTAGACGAAGGAACCATGGTGGATACTTGGGCTACTGTTGGTAGTTGCGCTCAAATTGGAAAAGGCGTTCACTTAAGTGGTGGTGTAGGAATTGGTGGTGTATTAGAACCATTGCAAGCTAGTCCGGTAATTATTGAAGATGGTTGTTTTATAGGAAGTAGGGCAATTGTTGTAGAAGGCGTTATTGTTGAAAAAGAAGCCGTACTAGGTGCTAATGTAGTGCTAACCAAATCAACTAAAATTATTGACGTTAGTGGAACTGAGCCAATTGAATACAAAGGACGTGTACCTGCAAGAAGCGTAGTGATTCCTGGAACTTATCCAAAAGAATTTCCTGCAGGAATCTACCACGTGAATTGTGCTTTAATTATTGGAACACGTAAAGCAAGTACCGATTTAAAAACCAGCTTAAACGATGCATTGCGCGAGTTTAATGTGAGTGTTTAAATTGGCTTAATAATAATTTGGAATACAGTTGAATTAGAAATCATTGTTAGGGCTCTACCTACTCTTTTAATGGGTAATAGAATGAAAATGATTAGCAGTAACAATGTATTTTATCATTAATATAGGCCAAATTTCAAAGAATATTCAAGCACATTTTTTAGTGAAACCTATTATTTACCTCTATTAATAGGCCCAATATTAGTAATTATTGGAGTGCTACAGATTAGATAGCAGTTGAAAAAATCTGTTAAAAGCAATTAAATCCAAAAAAGGAACACAGGTTAAATGAAATTAATTTAAAGCAATTAACTTTTAATATAATTCAATGGACTCTTGCCATATTTTTCCTTAAAACTTGAACAAAAATATGAAACTGAATTAAAACCTAATAAATAAGCAATATCTTTTACTGATCCTAAATTTTGGCGTAACATTATTTCAGCTTTAGATAACTTATATGAAAGTATATATTTACGAGGGCTAGTTCCATAAATTTTTTTCATCCATCGTTCAAATGTAGAAACACTCATTAGCATTTTGGCTGATATTTCTTCAATACTAATATTTGTATTGTCTGATACTTCATCCATAATAGCATCAAATTTTTTCTTAAATCCATTTGATGGCGATTCTATAAAATGATTTGATTTTTGAAGTTTACTTTTTTCAATGGCCGCCTCTTTAACCTTATGTAGTGAAATTTGGTTTTTAATTTTCAAGAATAAATTATTAGACTTGAAAGGCTTAACTACATAGTCATTTGCACCAAGTTCTAATCCTTCTGTAATTTTATCTTCACTATTAATTGCCGACATTAGAATTACTGGTATAGCACAAAGTAATTCATTGTTTTTAAGCACCCTTAAAATAGTAAAACCATCTAAAGGAAAAGGAAGCATAATATCTAATAAAATTAAGTCGGGCAATTTTATTTCTAAAAGACCCATTAATCTAGTGCCATTTTCAAGCGCTATAATTTCAAACTCAGTATTGAGTAATTCAACTAAAGCGTCTCTTAATTGGTCGTTATCTTCTACAATATAAACTGTTGGTTTCATTAATAATAATTTAAGGTTTTATTTGATTTTATGTTTTCTTTATTGGTTGTTAAATAGGGAAATGTTAATGAAATGATTGTTCCTTTATTAATTTGACTTTTAATATTTATTAGCCCATTGTGTTGCTCTGAAAAATACTTTACTATTACCAAACCTAACCCTGTACCTTCAATTAAACCAACATTTTCGCCCCTAGCAAAAGGTTGAAATAATTTTTTTTCGTCATTTAAACTAATACCTATACCCTGATCAATAAAATTTAATACAAATTTATTTGAATAGAATTTAATTTCTATAATAGGATTTGGTGCTCCTGATGAGTATTTAAAAGCATTATTTAATAGATTACTTACAATATGACCAAGCATTTTTATATCGAAAAAAATATCTCTGGGTGTATATACTATTTTCACATCAACCTCTCTACCGTCTTTCCATGGATCAAATTGTTCTTTAATTATTTTTTTAATTTGTACAAGTATTGATATGGATTCTAATTGAATTGAAATTTTACCTGACTCAACCTTACTAATAAATAAAAAATCGTTTAACAATTTAGTCATGCCATCAATTTGATTGATGATAATATCTGTGTGCTTTTTCACAGTATTATTTTGAATTTTTTGTAGTTTTTGAACTAATAATTCTGTGTTAGAAAGCATTACAGACAAAGGTGTTCTTAATTCGTGCGACACCATATTCATGAAATTTGTTTTTAATTCATTTAAGTGCTTCTCTTTAATTAGATTTTTTTTGAACTCTGTTTCAATTTTTACTTGTTCTGTAATATCTGTGAAAAAAATCATTACCCTGGGTGTTTCCCAACCTTTCTGTGAATATTTTGTAAAATCGTATTTTAATGTGATTTTATTTTTGTTAAAGGAATTTATTACTACTTCTCTTTTATTGATATTATATTTTTCATTGTTAAAGAAATATTTTAAGTTTTCTATAAATTTAAATTCAGTAGAACTAATGAAACTTGTAATATTAGACTGTAGTGTTAAATGGTTAGAAAACCCGGTATTTTTAATCCATTTAGTATTTGCAAATTGAATCCTCAAATTAGCATCTACCGTAACTACCAATTCATTAGTATTCTCAATAAGGGTGCTAAATAAAGTATCCATTACAATTACTTCTTTCTCTGATTCACGAATACTAGATATATCAATACCATAGCCAATCATACTTAAAAATTCATCATTTTCATAAATAGGATAAAATTTTCTGATAATATGAGTAGCTATATTATTTTCATTGAAAGTTATCTCCTCCATTTCAACACTTTTTTTTGTAAGTACAGCCTTATCAAATGCTTCTCTTCGTTTTTGTGCAAAACTAAATGAGCGGTTACGATATGCCACATACTCAAAATCATCTTTACCGATGATCCATTTACTTAGTTCTGTAGACTTAACTCCTATGCTGTTTACGAATAGATATTGGTGCTTTTCATTAAAAATGGCAATATCTGCTGGTATATTATTTAATAGGTTTTCGTAGAATTCTTTTTGATCGGTAATATTTTTTAATGAGGTTTTAATAATAGAAATATTTTTATACACCCACATATGACCTTTTTTAGTAGCATCATTAATTAATGTATAATCCATATAAACGATACTACCGTCTTCAAGAAAAAACTCTTCATTAACTATATTTTCTCCATTTTGATAAAATTGATTAACACGATTAACAAAAAGTTCAGGATGCTTAAATAAATCTTTTAAAGCTTTTGCAACACTTAAGCAATCTTCCCCTATTAGTTCTTCTGGATTAACAGCTAGTTTAAATAAATTACAAAAATGCTTATTCACATACAAAATGGTATGATCTAACGATTCAAATAATATTGCATCGCTAATATTATCCAAAATGTTTTTCAGAAAATCATTATTGTATTTATTTGTCAAATTCATCAAATCTGCTAAAAATATAATTTAGTGAAAATTACTTAGATTGACGAAATTACGACATTTAGAAGTCTTAAATAAATATATTATCAACAAAAAAGTTAAATACAGGCAGTAGACTTATGTTAAATTTTCAATTAATGACAAAATTATTATACAAATATTGATGATTAAATGTCATTAATTGGTCTGCTGAAAAAAAGCTTTGATAAAAACAATAAGCAACTTTATAAAAAAAATATGTTAGAATTCGTAATAGAATATCTATGTTTTTCTGCTGTTCTAGTAATTTTTTTTAGCAAAAAAATACGAAAAATAGCTAGGTTATAATACTATATAAGTTGTGTTACTAATCTTTTTTACATGGTTTATATTTTTAGTATTAACCCCAATAACAAATAAACAAACAAGTCCGCCAAACCAAAGAGTCTGCCCTAATTGGAAAAATAATTACGATTCCACTTACTTTTCAAAGTATTTAACTTTCAAATGCTGCATTTTGTAATTTCAATTAATGATTGAGTTTTACGTATTTAAATAGTTCATTTACATCAATCCCAAGCACTGTATATAAATTTATAAGCAACTCATATTACTATATTTTAAAATACAAAATTATTCCTACCAATCATTTGATTTTATCTTTACTTTATATCTAGTGCATTAATAAAAACTACTGGCATGAAATCACCAACAGTTGAATTAAAACTACCCATACTACCTAATATGGAGTTGATTGCCACTCAAACTGCAGATATTATTGCTAAACACATGCATTTAACTGAAGAACAAAGTGGAGAGATCTCTATGGCATTAATAGAGGCTTGTATTAATGCTTTTGAACATTCCAAAACTGAAAATAGTGTTTATATTCATTTTATAATTGAAGAAAATTCAATTATAATTAAAGTCATTGACCAAGGAATTGGCTTTGATAAATCAAAAGTAGAAATTCCAAAAATTGAAAATAAAATTGGAAATGACGAACGCAAACGTGGCTGGGGTTTACAATTAATTCAAGCCTTAATGGATTCTGTTGAATTCGAATCAACAAATTCGGGTACAACTATAACAATGATAAAAAATAAGTAAGATGAGCGATTTTAAAACCAAAGTATCTGTAATAAACGAAGTTATAATTATAGAAACAGAAGGATACTTAAACAACGAAGGCGGTCAAATGGTTTATGATATATGCATAGAAAAAATGCAATTGGGTAAGCGTAAAATTTTATTAAACCTCAGTGGAACCAAAGTAGTTAATAGCATTGGTGTTTCTATTTTAATTGAAGTGATTGAAAAACTACAAGAGGTTGAAGGTAAACTTGGCTATTATAATATGGCT
>Ga0114971_10001799_pt1 | contig 14610 bp, 11 predicted proteins | sample M_140625_MF_Meta_FD_87320 | JGI IMG/M metagenome (GOLD analysis project Ga0114971, IMG submission 87320) | Freshwater microbial communities from Lake Montjoie, Canada to study carbon cycling - M_140625_MF_MetaG | ecosystem: Environmental > Aquatic > Freshwater > Lake | place: Lake Montjoie... | reverse complement strand
TTTTTGAAGAAGTGTGGTTTTTCTTTCAAAGAAAAGGCCTCGATGCGCTTATCTCAGTACCCCCGATGAAATACCCTCTGCTCAAGATTGCGGCTGTGGTTGCCATGGGACTTTCATCGGCGGCGGCTGCGGAGCATGCAGGCGTGGATTTTTTCGAGCGCAAAGTACGGCCGCTTCTGGTGGAACGCTGTTTTGAATGCCACAGCGCCGAGAAGAAAGTCAAAGGTGGTCTGAGTCTTGACTCGCAGGAGGGTTGGAGCAAGGGCGGGGACACAGGGCCGGCGTTGGTTCCTCATGAGGTGGAAAAAAGCCTACTGATCGAGGCTGTTCGATATAAAAATCGAGACTTACAAATGCCTCCCAAGCAGAAGCTTTCTTCCGAGGAGGTGGGCATTCTTGAGGAATGGGTTAAAAGCGGTGCCCCAGATCCGCGTGTGGCGGTTAAGGCTACCCAAAAGCAACAGGGACTTAGCGTGGCGGCGGGCCGGAAGTTTTGGTGCTATGCGCCAGTAAAAGAGACGGCGGCTCCCGTTGTAAAAAACACGGCTTGGGCGCATTCAGGGATTGACCGGTTTCTACTGGCCAAAATGGAGGCGTCAAACCGTTCCCCTGCGCCTGATGCAACCCCAGAGGTTCTTGCGCGTCGGCTCTATTTCGCGCTCTCCGGACTGCCTCCTACACCTGAGGAATTACAGACCTTTTTGTTGGGAGCAGGAAAGGATCGCCTTTCGGCCATTACGGAACTGGTGGATGAATTGCTCGCCAGTCCACGTTTCGGGGAGACATGGGGCAGGCACTGGTTGGATGTCGCACGGTTTGCGGAGTCCAGCGGAGGTGGGCGCACCCTCCTTTTTAAAGACGCGTGGCGCTTTAGAGACTATGTGGTCTCAGCCTTTAACGCGGATCTGCCTTTTGACCAATTCATTCGGGAGCAACTTGCCGGAGATCTTCTTCCAAGCAAGGACGCCTCGGAGCGCCGCCGAAAGCTGACTGCCACTGCCTTTTTGGCCCTGGGTCCCACCAATTACGAAGAACAGGACAAGCAGCTCCTGCGCTTTGACGTGATAGACGAACAACTCGAAACCGTTGGGCGCGCTTTCCTCGGACAGACCATCGGTTGCGCCCGATGCCACGATCACAAGTTCGATCCCATTCCCCAGAAGGACTACTACGCCCTCGCTGGAATTTTCGCCTCCACCAAGACCTTGTTTAATTACACGGACAACGTGGCGCGCTGGATTTCGCTCCCACTCCCCTCAGAAGCCGCGCAGGAGGAGGCCGCTGTCAAACTGCAGGAGGAGCGCCTCGCCTCTTTCAGGAAAGAGCTCGAAAATGCTCAGGCAGAGTTGAGCGCCGCCTCCGCCTCGCTTACGGCCGCTGGAACGGGCGCAGTGGCTGGGACTGCCATTCCCGTGGCTCAACTTTCCGGGATTGTTTTGGATGACACTGACGCCAAGGTTGTTGGGGATTGGAAGCATTCCGCCTTTGTGCGCTCCTTCATTGGCAAAGGCTATTTGAGTGACAACAATACGGGTAAAGGCGAGAAAACGGTCACCTTTACTCCGATAATCCCTAAAACCGCGCGGTATGAAGTGCGGCTTGCTTACACCCACGCTCTAGGGCGCGCTAAAAACGTCCGTGTGAACATCCTCCACGCTGATGGCGAGGACACCGTCTTTGTGGACCAAACCGAGGTGCCCCCCATCGATGGACGTTTTGTATCGCTTGGAAAGTACCGGTTTGAGAACGATGGCGCGGGGTACGTCATGATCAGCAATGAAGGTACCACGAATTTCGTGACCGTGGATGCGTTGCAGCTTTTAGATGAAGGTGCGCCTGCGGTGAAGGGCGAGGATTTCGCGGACAACAAAGCGGCGGCTGATTCAAAAAAACGGGTGCGCGAACTCGAGGCTGCCATCAAAAAAACCATCAAGGAAGGCGCTCGTCGGGAGACCACGATGGCTGTGGAAGACGATCCTCATGCCGCGGACACGCAAATCCGAATTCGCGGGGTCGAGCGGCAGCGGGGGGAAACGGTACCGCGCGGGTTTTTACAAGTTGCCCTTCATGGGGAGGCAGCGCTCATTTCTGGAGCGGCGAGCGGCCGACTTCAACTTGCGGATTGGATTGCCAGTGCGCAAAATCCGCTCACCGCTCGGGTGCAGGTTAATCGGATTTGGAACTGGCTTTTTGGCGCTGGGATCGTGCGCAGTGTGGACAACTTTGGGACCACGGGCGATGTGCCGTCGCACCCAGAGTTGCTGGATTACTTGGCCACGCGATTTGTGCAAGAAGGTTGGAGTGTAAAAAAACTCATTCGGGAAATCGTGCTCTCTCGCGCCTGGCAGCAGGCGGTCTGCCCAGCGGATGCAAGCGATCCGGAGAACGCGCTTTTTGCCCACGCAAATCGGCGGCGGCTCAGTGCGGAACAGTTGCGCGACGCCTTGCTGTGGATCGGCGGGAACTTGGACACGAGCGTTGGGGGACTCAACATTAAGGGCGCTGGAGACATCGACGCGAACAATTCCTCGGCGCAAAACATCGAGTACGCGTACGTTTTTGAGGACAACCGGCGCGGGGTTTACACGCCGGCTTTCCGCAACAAACGCCTAGAGCTCTTCGAGGTGTTTGATTTCGGAAACATTAACCAACCCATGGGTCAGCGAAACACCAGCACCGTCGCCCCGCAGGCGCTGTATCTATTGAATCACCCGTTTGTAGCTCAACAGGCGCGCCTGACTGCAGCCCAGACTCTCGCACAAAACGAGAACGACGAGGCTCGGTTGACGCGCGCCTTTACCCGAATCCTGGGCCGTCCCCCGCGGTCTGCCGAGCGGCTTTCTTGCCAACGCTTTTTAGCAAATGCCACGTGTCCACCCGAAGAATCGTGGCAGCAGTTACACCAGATGCTGTTCTGCTCCTTAGACTTTCGCTACCTTGAGTAAACCTCATTCCCCATGAACCCTTCGCTATTTACTCGCCGCAGTGCCTTGCAGACTCTCGGTTGCGGCTTTGGCCAACTGGCCCTTGCTGGGCTTGCTGCCGAGCAACTGGCGAGTGCTGAAGGGGGAGCGGTTTCCTCAAAAGAGCCGCACCATAAGCCGCGGGCGAAGCGCATTATTTTTCTCTTCATGCAGGGGGGCGTTAGTCATGTGGATTCCTTCGATCACAAGCCGCTACTTGAGCGCGAGGACGGTCGGATGCTCGACTTCGCGGATTTGCGCAGCCTCGCCAAGACCGGAAAAAGTCCTCAGCAGCGCGTCATGAAGTCGCTTTGGGATTTCGCTCAACACGGCCAGAGCGGCCTTTGGGCGTCGAACCTTTTTCCTGAAATGGCGCAGCACATGGATGATTTGTGCGTGATTCGCTCCATGCACACCGAGGGGATCGCCCACGGACCGGCCACGTTGTTTTTGCATACAGGCAGCACCAATTTTGTGCGGCCATCCATGGGGGCTTGGATCTCGTACGGGTTGGGAGCGGAAAACGAGAGTTTACCTTCCTTCGTCACGATCAGTCCTAGCCTCGGCAATGGCGGGCCGCGCAATTATGGGAATGCGTTTTTGCCGGCGGTTTATCAGGGAACGAGCATTGGGCGAGCGGGCGTTCCAGCCAAGGACGCCACGATTGGCAACCTGCGTTCTCCACGAAGTCCCGAGGAGGCGCGCCGGCAATTTGATCTACTAAAGGAGCTTAACGCCGAGCAGTTGCGCCAGAAGCCGGGCGAGTCGGAGTTGGAGGCGGTTCTTAGCAGTTACGAGTTGGCGTGGAAGATGCAGGACTCCGCTCCGGCTGTTTTGGGAATAGAGGGCGAGTCGGCGGAAACCCTCGCGCTTTACGGTATCGGAGAAAAGCCCACGGACAATTTTGGGCGCCAATGCCTTCTCGCCCGACGTCTTTGCGAAAGCGGGGTGCGGTTTATTCAGGTCAATTACGGGGACAACACGAACAACCCGGCGTGGGATCAGCACTCAAATTTGAAGAAACACGGGGAACACGCCAAGGCGGTGGATCGCCCAGTGGCCGGGCTTCTGGCGGATCTCAAGCAGCGCGGTCTGCTGGAGGATACGATAGTGTGGTGGGGTGGCGAATTTGGAAGGACCCCCTACGCGGAGAAAAACGGGACGGGACGGGATCATAACCCCGCGGGTTTTTCCATTTGGCTTGCGGGGGGCGGTTTCAAAAAGGGAATCGCCTACGGGGAGACGGACGAATACGGCCATCACGCCGTCGTTGACAAGGTGCACATGCACGATTTACACGCCACGCTTTTGCACGCACTTGGCCTGAATCACGAGGCGCTTACTTACCGTTATGCGGGCCGCGATTTCCGCCTCACCGACGTCCATGGGCGCGTGGTACACGACCTTTTTTCATGAAAATAAAACCTCCCTCCTTATTCCTCATTCTCCTGAGTGCCGCGTTTGCTGGTGCCGCTCCAGTTCGTGCCGAACTCACCGAGGAACAGCGCAAACTCCCACTGGAGGCTGATTCGCCCGACCCGAAGTTGGCGAAGATCGTCCTTCTCGCGGGCAGCACCAGTAACAAGCCCGGGCAGCACGAATACTTCGCCGGATGCGCGCTATTGGTCCAATGGCTGCGTGAGACGCCCGGCGTTTGGCCTGTGTTGGTCGCCGACGGTTGGCCAAAAAACGAAGCGATTCTCGAGGGCGCCAAGGCGGTTGTGGTCTACGCTGATGGGGGAGCAAAACTTCCGTTTCTCGAGCAGGGGCGTTGGGATCGCATGAAGAGGCTCGTAGAAAAAGGTACGGGTATAGTGGCGTTGCATCAGGCTGTGGATATTCCCGAAGATCACGCGCAGGATTTCCAGCAGTGGATCGGAGCCGCGTGGCAAAAGGACATTGGCTGCCGGGGACATTGGGACATGGAGTTTAGCGAATTTCCAAAGCATCCCGCGCTTAACGGCGTGAGCGCTTTTTCCGCACCCTTGGACGGTTGGCTTTACAACCTGCATTTTGCTAGCGGGGTGAAGCCGTTGTTGTCGGGCGGCGTTCCGGAAAAGTCGCGCTCCACAGCGCACGCCCGTTCCCATGAGGGCCGTTCCGAGGTTGTCGCGTGGGCTTATGAGCGTCCTGCGGGCGGAAGGAGCTTCGCGTTCACGGGGTGCGATTTGCATCGTAACTGGAGCGTGGAAGGCCAGCGTCGCTTCGTGACGAACGGGATTCTTTGGAGTGCCAACCTTGAAGTGCCAAAGGAAGGCGCGAATGTCGCCATGCTTCCCGCCGCAATCGGCTCCAATCTTGATGCCAAGCCAGCGGTGGTTCCCTCCTCTGTTCCGCTCAAGTAAAAGACGGCATTGGATCCTTCATAGGATTCTCATTTTCAACTTCAAAACAAGCGCGCTGGATTACGCTCTGGTGAGGGACCTATTGCATTAAAAAAGGTGCAGAGAATCACATCTCTGCACCTTTTAAAATTTCCAGAGCCTACGTTTTTATTGCGTCGCCCAGTCAGCGTTTCGCACTTACTTAAGCGCGTGGACCGCATCCACAACGCCTTGAGCAGTGATGCCTAACTTTTCCATCACGTAATTGCCAGGGGCGCTCAGACCAAAGCGCTCGATCCCAACCACTGTGCCATCCAGTCCGACGTACCTGAACCACGCGTCCTTGACCCCTGCCTCGATCGCTACGCGGCGGCGCACGGAGCTGGGCAGGACGGTTTCTTTGTACTCGGCGGATTGGCCGTTGAAGAGTTCCATACAGGGCATCGAAACCACGCGAACCCCCTCGCCGAGGGTCTTTGCGGCTGCGAATGCGTGCTGCAATTCGCTACCGCTGGCGAGCAAGATGGTCGTGAGGGTGCCCGTCTCGTGTTTGGCAATGTAGCCGCCGTGGAGGACGCCTTCGCGACGCGTTTCAACCGGCACCTCGTTCAGTATGGGCAGCGCCTGTCGGGAGAGAGCCAAGAGTGTGGGGCCGTCCTTGCGGGAGAACGCTGAGGCGAAGGCGCCGGCTGTTTCTTCAGGATCGCCGGGGCGAATCACGTGCAGATTTGGAATGACACGCAAGCCGCTGACCGTCTCGACGGGCTGATGCGTTGGGCCGTCTTCTCCCACGCCGACGGAATCGTGCGTGAAGATGTAGACCACTGGCAGGTGCGAAAGGGCGGCCAGACGGATCGAGGGCCGCGCGTAATCGGCGAATACCAAGAAAGTAGCGCCGCTCGCGTGGAAGATGCCGTCGTAGGCGATCCCGTTCATGATGGCCGCCATGCCGTGCTCGCGGATGCCGTAACGCATATTACGGCCGTCTTGCGAGGTGGGCGTGAAATCCTTGACCCCGTTGATGTAGTTGAGTGTCGAGCCGTAAAGGTCGGCGCTGCCTGAAACCGTCAAAGGAAGTTTTGCTGCGATGGGTTGGAGGACATCGGAACCGGCTTTGCGAGTCGCAATTTTGGAGTCCGCAGGGAAGTGAGGGATGATGGCGAGGAGCTCTTGGGGCGAGGGGAGGTGTCCTTGAACACCTTCATTCAGGAGAGCGGCCAAGTCGGGGTGAGCGGCTTGCCATGCGGCGAAGGTCTGTTTCCAAGCGGCGTGTTTTGCAGCGAGTTCCTCGCGATGCTGGGCAAAATAGGCGTGGGTTTTTTCCGATACGTAGAAATGTTCACCCTCCGGCAAACCGAGACCTTTTCGAGCCGCCTCTATGAACTTTGCGCCACCTTCGCCATGGGCTTTGGCTGTGCCAGCGACTTCGGGAATGCCCTTGCCGATGAGAGTCTTGGCGATGATAAAATGCGGCTTACCCTTGGTGTTGCGGGCGTTCTCGATGGCGGCTGCAATCGCGTGAAAATCGTGACCGTCAACGTGTTGGACGTGCCAGCCGTAAGCGGCATAACGCATGGCGGTGTCCTCGCTCTGGGAGGCGTTGGCCATGGCGTCTAGGGTGACATCGTTGGAGTCGTAAATCAGGATCAGGTTGTCCAGATGGTTGTGCCCCGCATAAGCGGAGGCTTCTGCGGAAACGCCTTCCTGCAAGCATCCGTCTCCGGACAGAACAATCACATGATTGTGGAAGATGGTGTGTTCAGCCGTGTTAAAGCGAGCTGCTGCCATCTTTTGCGAAACGGCGATGCCCACGGCGTTAGCGACGCCTTGGCCAAGGGGGCCGGTGGTGCATTCGACTCCATCAGTTTCATGCGCTTCGGGATGTCCCGGCGTGAAGGAGTCCGGGGCGCGGAAGGCCTTGACCTGCTCGATGCTCAGCTGCGCGTAGCCCGCTAGATGCAGCCATCCGTACAAAAACATAGAACCGTGTCCCGCAGACAACACGAAGCGGTCGCGGTTTAACCAGCGGGGTTCCGTGGGGTCATAATTTAGCGAGTGTCCGAAAAGGACGGCGCCGATTTCAGCGCAACCTAGTGGAAGGCCGAGGTGACCGGAGGAACAAGCGTGGACGGCGTCCATGGCGAGGCCACGGGCTTCATTAGCGGCGCTTTGCAATGCATCAGTAGCGAGGTTCATAAGTTGTAAAAGCGTGGAGATTAGGAGTCGTGCCGGCGGAGTCAAGGCATCCTCCGCACCGGATGCTCGTTTGCTGTGGTTCCAGATTGGGAAATGGATCGAGGCGGTTTCGCGGGAAGCCGTGGCGCTCGGCCCTCAAGGATTTCGTGGCGGCAAATTCTGGTTTTCTCTAAAAGCTGGCGGCCATCTGATTGCGTTGCGGCGGAGCTTTGCAAAAGCAGCAAGCAGTCTCATAATACCAGAGCCGTGAACCGCACTCATGCCATCCTTCTGCGCAAAACGCGCCTGACGGAAAGTAGCCTAATTGTAACCTGGCTTTCCGCTTCGCATGGGCGAGTTAAGACGGTGGCCAAAGGAGTGTTTCGCCCCAAAAGCCGCCTCGCCGGGGTGTTGGATTCGTTGCACCTTTGTGAGATCCAGTTTTCACCGGCGCGAACTGGGGATTTGCATAGTTTGAGGGAGGCCAATCTTTTGGAAGCTTTTGTGAATGTGCGTAAGGATTACCCTCGGCTTGCTCTGGCTGCTTATGGGGTGGAGTTGATCGAGCGCAGTACCGAAGCGGAGTTTCCCATGCCGGAGCTTTTTGATTTGCTGCAGCGTTTATTGAGATTTTTAGATGCGAATGCTGGGTCTCAAAAAGCACTGCGCCATTTTGAATCCGAACTGGTCCGGCTCTTGGGCGTGACACAACCGGGGATTCCTGCGGAGGAATCGTTGGAAGCGCTATTGCATCGGTTGCCAGTGAACCGAGGAGAATTACTCAGCCGCTTGAGCGCTCTTTGATGGCGTTTTGCTCAGCACTTGGCATGGTGTGCAGATGATATTTGATGCGTCCACCCTTCCAAAGACTGCACCAACTTCGGTGGAGGAAGTACTTTCGTTTGCGGACAGCCTGTTTGTGTCGTCGGGATTTAACGGAGCCAGCGTGAGTTTGATTTCCGCGCCGACCGGCGGGGCGGGCGTGAGCGGGGCTGCCTTTTGTGTCAGTGTGCCGATCGTGGAATTAGAGGCTCTGGCGCGCAGAGCGGCAGAGGCGGCGGCGGAGGAACAGGGTATCCAAGTCAGTCGCCTCGATTTGGCACTCAGGCAGGAAGCTTCCGAGCGCTTGGGGCTGGTGATTGAAGCGGATGCCAAGGCTTTTCTGGGAAAGGTAACCGTGCGCGTCACCGGTTCGTTGGTGTTGCAGCAAGAGCAGGGGACGCTGCAATTTGAGGGGCTTCAGATGGACGCAGGATCTGGGATGTTTGCGGGAATCGCTGGCGCGGTGTTGCGGCCGAAGTTAGCGCGATTGAGCGCACAAGTGATCGATTTGAGAGAGATCGAGGGTTTCGGGTTGCGCGTGACGGGCATCCGCGCGACGGCGCAGCAATTGGAATTGAGCTTCTCGGTGGTTTAACCGAAGTGACTGGGAAGTGAACCCAGCGGAGCTTAGGGCATGACGGCGTGGGTCTTGAGATCTTCTAAGTCCACGAATTCGAGCGCCGTAATATGGCACGCTTCGAGAATCACCGCTGGTGCGCACCCCGCGTCCAAAGCTTCTTTCCAGCGTTCGACGCATAGACACCAGCGGTCTCCGTCTTTGAGGCCGGGAAACCGGTATTCAGGGCGTGGGGTGCTGAGGTCGTTGCCTTGGGCCTTGGAGAAGGCGAGGAAATTAGTGGTGACAAGGGTGCAGACGGTATGGAGGCCGCGATCCTCTGCGCCGGTTCGGCAGTAGCCGTCGCGGTAAAAGCCAGTGAGGGGGGCGGTACAGCAGCATTGGAGTGGGCCGCCGAGAACGTTTGTGCGCATAACGGAATTTTTCTAGGTTGTTGTCTTTGCGCAAGTGCTAAGACGGGGGAATGAGCAATTTACTAAATATTTACGTACGCTGAATTATTCGCTTACAAAACTTTGTCAGACTCGGAGTTGGGATGGAGCCCTCAAGGGGCAATCGCCACTGTTAATGACTCGTATTTATGAAAACAAAGTTCGCTTCTATCTTGATGCTCGGCGTCGCAGTTCTGGGTACATCCCTACTTGCCGGTAACGCTTTAGCTCAACAACCACCGCCCCCGCATGGCCCGCCTAGTCCAGAGGAACGGCTTAAACGGCTGACCACCGACCTCGGGCTATCGGAGGCGCAGGTGGCTAAGTTGAAACCCGTTTTCGTTAATATCGCCGAGAAATTGAAAGCGTTACACGATGATACCGCTACGCCTCAGGAGCAAAAAAAAGAGAAGGGCCGCGAAATTATGCGTGAGGCCGATCCGGCTATTAGCGCGGAGCTGACGTCTGATCAGAAAACAAAATTCGAAGAGTTGCGTAAGAAACACAAGGCGGACGGCCCGCCTCCTGGTGGTCCCGGTGGTCCCAATGGTGGGGAACGCAAAGGCCCGCCCCCAGAGGGTGGCAAACAACCAAAGTAGGGTTTCGACGAAATGGCTGGGCGAGCTTCGCGGATTGTAAAGCCCGAATAGCCCGAATACCTAGGAATTAACAGCGGCGACCCTTGGCCTAACTTGGGGAGAGTTCCAGTTTAATGCCCGTGCAAGCGAGCGCGCAGGGTCTGTTGCAGTTTCTCGCGCAGAGCTTCTTCGGGGAGCCGCTCTAGGACTTCGTTTAAAAAGCCGAATGTGATCAGGCGGTAGGCGTCTTTTTCTGAAATGCCTCTGGCCTGCATGTAAAAGAGCTCTTCGGGATTAATTTCGCCGGTGGTCGCCCCGTGGGAGCAACGCACTTGATCGGCTAGAATTTCTAGGCCTGGCAACGAGTTGGCCTCAGCCTCGGCGCTGAGTACCAGATTGCGAACTTTTTGGTAGGCGTCGGTGTGGTGGGCATGAGGCTCCACACGAATGAGCCCTGATACTATGGTCTTCGCGGTATCGTAGAGCGCGTTTTTATAGAGTAGATCGCTCCAAGTATCCGGTGAACGATGGTCCTGCAGTGTGCGTTGGTCGAATTCCTGTGCGCCGTCGGCTACCGTTGCGGCGAGCATTTCGCTCCGGGCTCCAGAGCCGTTGAGACGACTAACGCTTTCGCTGCGTGCGAACACGCCACCGAGATGTAATACGAGATTTATCGCCGAACCACCGTGGGCGATTGCCGTGGTGTTGGATTGTTGGGCAACGGTCTGTCGGTTCCACTCCTGCACGCTGACGTAGTGGACTGTCGCATCTGGGCCCACATGCAGGTCATTGACGCCGCAGGCCATATTCCGTCCGTCGCCGCTCGACTTAAACCAGTCGACAAAAGTCACTGCGCTGCCTTCTTCGGCTACAATCAACGTGTGCGGGAATACCGCTTGTCCCGATCCAGCCGCCCAATGAACTGCCTGTAGAGGTGCACTCACTCGCACGCCTTTCGGAACGTATAAGAAGGTGCCGGCGCGCACGGAAGCCTGATGGTGAGCGAGGAGCTTTGGGGTACCTACAGACGACTCGCTGCGCATGAAGTGGCGATGGACGAGTTCAGGGTGGGTGTTGAGAGCCTCCTCGAGGGGCAGGCAGATGACGCCCTGTGCTGCGAGATGTTCGTCTGCTCGCTTTGCGATGAGGCGGTCATTTGCGAAAACCAGCGTAGCCAAAGCGGCCTCGAAGCCTATGGAGTCCGTGAGGAGTTGCTCGGCAAGTTCCTGCACCACGGGACGAGCTTGCGTATAGTCAAGTGGATCGAGCGCCTTGAGGTTGGAGAAGCGCCACGACTCGTCCCTGCGGGAGGGCATGGGCAGCGTTTCGAAGCGCTTAGCGGCGTCGCGTTGGGCGGTGACGAACCACTCGGGTGCAGCTGTCGGCGCCGGTGGTGCGTCTTGGAGAAAAGTGTCACTCATGAAAAAAAAGGTCTTTCGAACTTCCCCGGAACAAGGGATTCCGAGGGGAGTAGCCCGGTTTAAGGGCGATTTGGGCGGCTGGAGTTCGCGGCTTTTGATGCGCTTAGCCGACGGAGCCTTCCATCTCGAGGTCGATAAGGCGCTTGAGTTCGACCGAGTATTCCATCGGGAATTCACGGACCAAATCATTCACGAAACCATTCACACTCAAGCTCATCGCCTGTGCTTCGCTGAGACCGCGCTGTTGCATGTAAAAGATCTGTTCAGCACTCACTTGGCTCACCGAGGCCTCGTGCTGTACGGAGTTTCGTGAACCACGCACAGTGATGGCGGGGTAAGTATCGGTGCGGCTGGTGGAGTTGATCAGCAACGCATCGCATTCCGTGTTGTTTTTGCAGCCCTTGAGATGGCGTGGAATGTGGACTTGCCCGCGGTAGGTTGAGCGGCCGTGACCAATGGAAATGGATTTAGAAATGACGTTCGAGGTCGTCTCATCCGCCGCGTGGATCATTTTGGCACCTGTGTCCTGATGCTGCCCGTTGTTAGCCAAGGCAATGGAGAGAACTTCCCCGCGCGCCTTACGGCCTTTGAGAACCACGCCGGGATATTTCATTGTGAGACGTGAACCGATGTTGCAGTCGATCCATTTGACTTCTGCTTCCTCGTGGGCGATGGCCCGTTTCGTCACCAAGTTAAAGACGTTTGCGCTCCAGTTTTGAACCGTCACATACTGGATTTTGGCCCCCTTCATCGCCACCAACTCCACCACGGCGGAGTGCAGTGTCGCCGTTTCAAACTTGGGTGCCGTACAGCCTTCCATGTACATCACCTCGGAGCCTTCGTCCGCGATGATGAGCGTGCGCTCAAACTGGCCGAAGTTTTCCGCGTTAATGCGGAAATAAGCCTGCAGAGGGTGCTTAACCTTCACTCCAGGTGGCACATAAATAAAGGAGCCTCCCGAGAATACTGCTGAATTCAGCGCGCTGAACTTGTTGTCACCGGTGGGAATGACCTTGCCGAACCATTTTTTGAAAATCTCGGGATGTTCCTTCAGCCCTTCCGTGGAGCCGACGAAGATAACACCTTCGTCGCCCAACGCTTTTTTCATGTTGGAATACACGGCCTCCGAATCAAATTGGGCTTCGACTCCGGCGAGGAATTTGCGTTCCTGCTCAGGAATACCGAGGCGCTCGAAAGTGCGCTTGACGTCGTCTGGAACTTCCTCCCAAGACCGGGTAGGACGCTGGGAGTTGGCGAGGTAATAACGGATCTTATCGAAAATTATATTTTCCAAGTCCCTGCTCGCCCAGTGGGTTGGCATGGGTTTGGAGAGAAACACGTCGAGCGCCCTGTGGCGAAACTCACGAATCCAGTCCGGCTCCTGTTTTACATCCACGATGTAATCCACCGTCGCGTGAGTGAGTCCTGTGCCGGCATCGAAGGTGTGTTGTTCGGGGTAGGAAAAATCGCCCCGCGTGCGGTCGACGTCGATCTGAGAGATGACTTCTGTAGACATAAATTTTGTTAGATTGGAGTGAAGCGGGGAGTACGAAGCGGAGAATTGAAATTTGTTCGTTCTGCTGGGCTCTGGTGTTTCCTGAGGTAATGCTGGAAAGTGAAGTGTTATACGGATGCAAGCTCAACAGCGTGAGCGTCTTCTGTGAGAGTTTCCTTGATCCAATCGTAGCCTTTGGATTCCAGTTTGTAAGCCAGTTCAGGCCCAGCCGAACGCACAATGCGCCCGCCCACTAGCACGTGCACAACGTCCGGAGCGATGTAATCGAGTAGACGTTGGTAATGCGTAATGACAAGCATCCCCACGCTCGGACTCCGCAGCGCGTTGACCCCGGCTGCCACAACCTTGAGCGCGTCGATGTCCAAACCAGAGTCGGTCTCATCTAAAATCGCGTAGGCTGGTTTTAACATGGCCATTTGCAGCACTTCGTTGCGCTTTTTTTCGCCTCCGGAAAATCCTTCATTTACCGAGCGGGAGGTGAAAGTCCGAGGGATTTCCAGCTTGTCCATTTCCTTGTAAAGATCACCATAGTAATCTACTGCATCGAGTTCTTCGCCGTCTTTAAGGCGGGCTTGCAGTGCAGCGCGTATGAAGTTGGCGTTGCTTACACCAGGAATTTCCACTGGATACTGGAAGGCGAGGAACAGTCCGGCGCGGGCTCGGGCGTCAGGCTCCATGGCGAGTACGTCGACGCCATCGAGTAAAACTTCGCCGCTTGTCACCTCATAATCCGGGTGTCCTGAGATGACCTTCGAGAGGGTGCTTTTTCCAGAACCATTGGGCCCCATGATGGCATGGACGCTGCCCTTTGGAACTTCGAGGTTCAAACCGCGCAAGATTTCCTGGCCGCCGGCAACTCGGGCGTGAAGATTTTGGATAACGAGACTCATAAATTGGGGTGAAAAACTATTTTGAGGAAAGAGAAGCGGCTGGGTGTGTGAGTGGTTTCCGATGCGTTATGCTCCTTGGATAGGTGCGCATTTTGCGCAAAGACCACGGAAAGAGACTTCCTGTTGGGTAATCGTGATTCCGGTGGGTAATTTCCAGATTTGCTCCGGCGGCGTATGGGTATGCAGCGGAATGTCGGTGACCGAAGCGCAATGGGAGCAGAACAAATGGGCGTGCTCTTGGAGGTTGGCGCAGAAGCGGGAGGGTTCGCGCTCGTGGTTGACTGCGCGCACGAGCCCGGTGTCGGTGAGGGTCTCTAGACAGTTGTAAACCGTTGCCAGCGAAATGGTTGACATGCGGCTTTTGACTCGCATAAACACCTCGACAGCGCTGGGGTGATCCGCATTGGCCATGAGTGCTTCAAAAACGGCTTTGCGCTGTTCGGTCTGGCGCAGACCCTTTTTCAGGGGCTGCGGTTCCAGAGTTTGCGACGCATGAAGGATATGCGATGCAAGGGGTGCGCCTGTGCGGGTGCCTGTGGGCGACGGGGGGAGGTCGGTGGCGGGGTTTGGGAGAGACATGACATCTGCACGGTACGCAGTAAAATTACCTTATCAAGAATTATTCTAATTAGCATGAAGGGTCTCGCCTGTTCCCCCGCTCCCCAGCGGTCACTGATTTTACTCTAAGGTTGTGGTCCCAAACCTGTATCTTACTTGCCCCATCCCACAGCCTGAGTTCCCTCTGTCTCTCTTCCCATGAATCTTCGTAAAATTCGTCTCTGTCTCTTCCTCGTTTTGTCCTTGATGTTCAATTGTTTGACTCAAGCTGCCACCCTAGAGGGGCTGGTTACTAAAATTGAAGACGGTGCCCGAAAAATCCTTGAACGCAAAAAGTGGGATATGGATTACGGCC
>Ga0114971_10001797_pt1 | contig 14622 bp, 13 predicted proteins | sample M_140625_MF_Meta_FD_87320 | JGI IMG/M metagenome (GOLD analysis project Ga0114971, IMG submission 87320) | Freshwater microbial communities from Lake Montjoie, Canada to study carbon cycling - M_140625_MF_MetaG | ecosystem: Environmental > Aquatic > Freshwater > Lake | place: Lake Montjoie... | reverse complement strand
GATTGCATCCCACGCAGTCCGCCTCACGCACGACGGGGACCGATTTGCCCAGCATTCGCCGCGGTCCGTAGCCAATCCCGGTGGATTCAGGGTCGAGCAGATCAATGCACTGATGGGCGCCATCCTCGCAGGCGATATGGCAGAGATTACACCCGATGCAGGTGTCGTGGTCGATGCGGGCTACGCGTTTGAAGTTGAGATTCAGATCCTCCCATTTGTGAAGTGAATGGACGGCACGACCGATAAGCGCTTGCGGGGATTCCATGCTCTTGCTGTCGAGATAGGCGCTGAGACCATCAATCATGCCCTCCACGATCCGGAATCCATGGTGCATGACAGCGGTGCAGACTTGGATCGTTCCTGCGCCAAGGGCCATGAACTCGGCCGCATCGCGCCAATTTGAGATGCCTCCGATGCCCGATATGGGAAGTCCAAACTCGGAGTCTTGGGCGCAATTTTGCACCATATTCAACGCAATGGGTTTCACTGCAGGGCCACAATACCCGCCGTGCGTGGAGGCGCCATCAACGTAAGGTTCGGGCACGAAGTTATCGAGATTAACCTGCGTGATGCTCCGGATTGTGTTGATGAGCGAAATCGCGTTGGCTCCACCTCTCTTCGCTGCTCGGGCGGCTTGGGTGATGTCGGTGATATTTGGAGTGAGCTTCACGATCACCGGTTTGCGGGCGACTTCCATTACCCAGGTGGTAATTTTTTCCGCAACATCAGGATTTTGTCCGACGGCAGATCCCATCCCGCGCTCGCACATTCCGTGTGGGCAACCGAAGTTCAATTCAATCCCGTCGACTCCGGAGTCCTCGGCGCGTCGGATGAGGTCATGCCAATGCTCTCGGGTATCAGTCATCAGGGAAGCAATGAGGGCGCGATCCGGCCAGCGATCCTTGACCTCTCTAAGCTCACGAAAATTCGTCTCGGGTGAGCGGTCGCTGATGAGCTCGATGTTGTTGAAGCCGACCATGCGCTTGCCTCCCAAGTGGAGGGCAGAATACCGCGATGCAACGTTGGGTGTTGGGTCACCGATGGTTTTCCAAACGATGCCGCCCCATCCGGCTTCAAATGCCCTGTGGGCCTGATAAGCGGTATTGGTAGGCGGTCCCGAGGCCAGCCAGAATGGGTTGGGGGAGGGGATTCCTGCGAAGATGACGGAGAGATCAGCCATGTCGAAAATTAGTGGGTTGCGGAGCGTATAGGATTCCAAAGACCAGCCTCTGCGGCAGGGTGGGCAATACCGCAACGGGAGCTTTGTGATTTTGGGGCAGCGGTTTTTCCAGTTAGCATGTGGTGGATCGCCATGGCGGCTTTTTTTCCTTCGCCGACGGCGTTGACGACTTCCATACCCCCATTGGCGCAGTCGCCTCCCGCAAAAACTTGGTGCAGGCTGGTGCGGCCGGTGAGGGGATCGGTGACCACGCATCCGCGAGCATCGAGTTCCAAAGAAGGAAACAGGCTCTTGAGGAAGTGATCTTGCTTGGGTTGCCCGATGGCGAGGAGCAATTGGTCACATGGTTCGATCCACTCTTTGCCGCTCGAAGCGTGGATGAATTTCACTCCAGCAAGGCCGTCATCGCCATGGCGCACGACCTCCACTGGCTTGGCCTCAAAAATCATGCGGCAGTCGGTAGCGCGGGCCAGCGCGACTTCAAAGGCATAAGCACTCATTTGATCCTCTTTCCTGCGATAGGCGAGGGTTGCGAATGTTGCCCCAAGTCTTTTGGCCTGACTGACAGCATCGATAGCTGTATTTCCACCACCGATGACGAGCACGCTCTTGCCAATAGAAACGCTCTCGAGGGGCATCTCATGAATGTCACGAATGAAATCCAGAGCCGATCTCACTCCGGTGCCGACTTCCCCCAGGATGCCCAGTTCAGATCCATGGCCAAGGCCGATGGCGACAAAAATGGCATCGTATTGGGATAGGAGATCGGCGGCAGTGAGATCTGTGCCGACATTCACACCCGTTCGGATTTCGACCCCGAGCGACTCCACTAAGCGGACTTCATCGAGGCTCACGCGGGGCTTCATTTTATAATAAGCGACCCCGCGGGTATTCAGCCCCCCCGCCTCTACCTCCTTTTCCAAAATAACAACATGGTGTCCAAGGCTGGCGAGATCGGCAGCACAGCCGAGACCAGCCGGTCCAGCTCCAATGATCGCTACGCGGAAGCCAGTGGCTTCGGCCGGTGCGTCCAAAACAGAAATCCCTCGGGCCGTCACATAATCGGTCGCGTAACGCTGAAGGAGTCCGATTTGGATAGGCTCATATTCATGGCTCAGCACGCAGGCCCCTTCGCAGAGGACTTCGGTGGGGCAGACGCGCGAGCAACTTGCTCCTAGGATGTTGGCTGTGAGTATCGTTTTCGCTGCGCCTGTAGCATCGCCATTCGCGATTCTTTTGATAAAAGTGGGAACGTCGATGCCCGTGGGGCAGGCGTGAATGCATGGTGCATCATAGCAGTAGAGGCAGCGTTGAGACTCGGCGAGAGCGGCTTGGTCGCTGAGTGGGGCGTGAATCTCCTCCATTAAAGGAAATCGACATTGTGATTCAGCGGATGGTTGGATTTGACGAGCCATAGCGGACAGTGGTGGTCTTATGTTATTCACTTATTTTTGCCCTTAGGCCTATTCAAAACTATCGGGAGTCGCGTTGGCTATGCCTTTAGGACAATACCCCATCGGGCAAGAAGACTTAAATCTCTTCATTAAATCTGTTCATTTCGTATGGGAGTCAATAAGCATAGAGACATATGAAGCATTCCCTCCTCTCCGATGATGATTATTATCCTTTAATCGAAGCACGTCATTGTGATCCGTTCCGCATTCTGGGAATTCGAATGGTCGATGATAGATGGGTGGCGCGGGTTCTCAGACCTGATGTTCAGAAGGTTTCTGTTATTTTGGATGCAAACCCTTCTAAAAAGCATCCGCTTTCTCTTGCTGACGGCAATGGTCTTTTCGAATGTATTCTCCCGGAATTCAAGGCGGGTGGGGGATATCAGCTTGAACTGATCGCTCACGACGGAACCACGTGGCGTGAGCGTGATCCTTATGCGTTTTCTCCTGTGCTCGGGGAGATGGATATTTACCTCTTCAACGAAGGCACGCACTACGACATCTACAAAAAACTTGGCGCACACGTGAAGGTCATCGACGACGTTCCGGGGGTTCATTTTGCAGTCTGGGCGCCCTCCGCTCAGCGCGTGAGTGTGGTTGGCGATTTCAATAATTGGGATGGGCGTATCCATCCCATGCGCAAGCTCACGCCCTCCGGTGTCTGGGAAATCTTTCTTCCCGGCGTTCACGAAGGAGCTCATTACAAATTCGAGATTCGCAGTGAAGTAGGGGATGTTTTTCTTAAAACCGATCCCTACGCCTTTTTCGCCCAGCACGGGACAAGCACCGGTTGCATTGTTTTTGATCTTGCCCGCTATCAGTGGAGTGACCAAGCGTGGATCGAGAATCGCCCGAAGATCGATCCGTACAACAGCCCGATGAGCATCTATGAGGTGCACATTGGTTCTTGGCAGCGCATCGCCGAAGATGGCGACCGCAGCTTGAGCTACCTCGAATTGGGCGATCGCCTGATACCTTACGTCAAGGAAATGGGATTCACGCACATCGAGCTCATGCCAGTAATGGAGCACCCCTTTGATGGATCATGGGGGTATCAGGTTGTGAACTACTACGCCCCCACGAGCCGGTTTGGAAATCCCGATGAGTTTCGCAACTTTGTCGATCGCTGCCACCAAGAGGGCATCGGCGTGATTCTCGACTGGGTGCCCGGTCACTTTCCGAAGGATGCCCATGGCCTCGCGCGTTTTGATGGCACATGTCTCTTTGAGCACGAAGATCCCCGCCTCGGTGAGCATCAGGACTGGGGCACACTCATCTTCAACTACGGTCGTAATGAGGTGAAAAATTTCCTCATCGGCAATGCGCTTTATTGGATGGATGAGTTCCACATCGACGGCTTGCGCGTGGATGCCGTCGCTTCCATGCTCTATCTCGATTATTCCCGCAAGGAGGGCGAGTGGATCCCAAATTGCTTCGGTGGGCGAGAGAACCTAGAAGCGATCAGTTTCCTCAAGCGCTGTAACGAAGTCTCCTACGAGCGCTTCCCTGGTGTGGCTATGATGGCGGAGGAATCCACATCTTATCCCGGAGTGTCGCATCCGACCTACAACAACGGGCTCGGATTCGGCTACAAGTGGAATATGGGCTGGATGAATGACAGCCTGCGCTACATTAGCAAGGAACCGATCCATCGGCGATACCACCAAAGTGATGTCACCTTCTCCATGCTCTATGCTTTTCAGGAGCATTTTATTCTTGTTCTCAGCCATGATGAAGTCGTTCACGGTAAGGGATCGCTCATCGATAAAATGCCGGGCGACTACTGGCAAAAATTCGCGAACTGCCGGATGTTCCTCTCTTGGATGTGGGCGCATCCTGGCAAGAAACTCATTTTTCAAGGCATCGAGTTTGGGCAATTTGCCGAGTGGAAGCATGGTTTCAGTTTGGATTGGCACCTTACGCAATCTCCCGCACACGACGGGCTTCGCCGCTTGGTTCAGCATCTCAACTGGCTCTACACGCACGAACCCTCTTTCTACGAATGTGACGATAGCTATGAGGGGTTTGAGTGGATTGATTTCAACGATGCCGATAATACGGTTTGGTCCTTCATGCGCAAATCTCGCACGGGGGCGACGATTGTTTTCGTTGTCAATGCGACCCCCGTCGTCCGTGAGGGATACCGCGTTGGCGTTAATGCGACGGGATTTTATGAGGAGATCCTCAATTCAGATTCCTCGACCTATGGCGGGTCCAATGTAGGAAACTTCGGTGGAGTTGATGCCTGCGAAAACTGGTCTTGGCAAAGTCAGCCCCATTCAATCCAAATCAATTTGCCGCCTTTATCGGTTGTTGCATTCAAACACATTCCCGCTGTCCCGCAGTTGGTAAATAAAATGCGCAAGTAGGTATTTGCTTTATTGCCAATTAGAAAAAAGGGCTTATGAGTTTAAGTATGTCAAGAACTATATCTAACAAACAACTCCGCGGAAAACTGAATCTCACGATTCATCCTGAAATTCGTGCTTATGCCGAAGAGCTTAGTACGCTTCGTCGCCGCTCGATCTCTCAACTTTTTGAGGACTTGGTGGATGCTGAGTGGATGCGCTTACAAGCGATGCGCTCGCCCCAATACATGGCGCCGCAGCAACCCCAACCTGCAGCGCCGCAGTCTTATCGGCAACCCTATCCGCCGCAATACCCGCCGCAGTAGAACTGGAGTAGCGTATTCGGCAAAAACCCTAGTGCCGTCTTCAGTAGTCGCCTCGTCAGCATATCTCAGATGATTCGTGCCGAGATCTTGCTGAACTTAGGCGCCTAGCTAATTTTTTCGGTGTCGCTGGGGTAGGTGATCCCAAGAATTTCGAGTATTCCGGATCAGCGATTTTCTGAGCTTTTGAAGTGAGCCAAACAACTCACCATGACTCGATCAGTTTATTCAAAATCAAAAGAGTCAGCAACTGTCACCATTGAATGGATGCCGATGGCCATCAAGACGGCGCAGTCGCGCACGGAGGAACCGACTCGCATCTTGATGTAATACCATTGCCCCTTTGAAATCAGACTTTGCAGCGCAAAAGAAGGGGGCATGGCCGTCTCGGCCGTGTGGAGACTGATCTACTTACTCGCACCCTGCCCAGCAGAACCAAGGAGCACGCCAACGCACACAGGCATTACCTCCGGCTCGTAGAGCCTACATATCGGAGAGATGCACTGTGCCCTTCTCCTAAAATCCAAAAGCAAGCGACTTTTGGTATAAGTGGCGTCAATAATGCGGTGGGAGATTTCTGAAAGAGGGCGACAGCGCCATTGATCATGCAAAGGATTCATCGAGTTTAGCAGTCAGTCTCGAAACCGAGCGCAACGCAAATTGCGCTTTATCTCACGTCAAATACTACTCGCAGCTCGCTGTAACCGTCTTCCTATCTCCCGCAAGTTCACACCCACTTGACTCCAATTATTTATCAATCACCGGTCTGTGGTCACGCGTTTGTCTGCGTCATCGTCTGTTCCAAAAGAAACTTAGCGATACTCTGAGATGCGGAAGGTTTTTGGAGATGAACAAGATTTTTACGCCAAGTTCTCCATAGTGCGCCATCGTTGACCATCGCGCCCTTGACGACATTCAGGACGTGGTCGGGATTTGCTGCCGCGAGCGCTCCGATGCCTGTCTGTTGGATGAGTGCGATATTTCCCTCTTCCTGTCCAGGCACGACATGGCTGACAACAAACGGGATCTGGGCAGCGATAGCTTCTTGAACCGTCGCTCCGCCAGCCTTGCCGATGAAGATGTGGTGGGATCCCATCAACTCTGGCATCTTATCCGTCCATCCGATGAGATTGCATCTCTGGTGTATGCCAGCTCGCGAGATGGTATTGTGAATGGCTTTTCGATGACCCGTGACGATAGTGATGCGTGCATTTGTCAAAGTGCACAATTGATGGAGGGTTTCTAATGCGCGCCGGGGCGTTCCACCTGGAAAAAATAACAACTTCCATATTCCGTCATGCTGCGGTGGCGTTGGAATAAAATCCTCAAACTCGATGCCGACTGGGAACCCCATTGTGTGAACGTGATTTTTCTCCACACCATCGTTGATCAATACTGTGGCAGTGGACTCGTCAGCAACGATGGAACCGTCGGATGGATAGCGATACCAAGCCGAATTGATAATCGTGGAATCCGTGATGATCGTAAAAAATGGAGCATCCACAGCCTGGTCGATTTTTTTGACCTTGGCCAAGATGTAGCCGAAGACAGGATAAGTGGAGACGATCACGTGGGGGCGAAACTCCTTCACCAGACCATGAACGGCGTTGATGAGTTGGGTGAGGAAGGGACCCATGCTCTCGATCATGCCGGGCTTGCTGAGCATCTCAAAAACGATTTTCCACACACGAGGGTAATGATTGATCGCCAAAGTGTAGCCATGTTGCATAAGGCTATTTACTAGAGGATTGGTGCGGGTGTATGGGTCTACGACAAGTACCTCAGCATTCGATCCGACCTGAGCAAGGATCGCGTTGCGAATATTTTTTGCGGCGGTGTTGTGGCCCTCACCCATGCTCGCGGTAAGAATTAAGACACGGGTCGGACTGGGTGACAAAGTGCTCACAATTGAATTCGATTTTTACAAAACAAACGAATAATATCAAGCCGGTTGGCGTGCCTCAGGTTTTTTTGAGGTTTCGATTCGCGACATCACGGTGCCATCATGGAATCGGGTGTTGAGACATTGTCCATTGGTGGTGGCAGTGGCCGAGCGGATCACATGTCCGTATTCATCGAGCGTGAGAGTGTATCCCCGAGCCAAGGCCGCGGAGGGGTTGAGTGCTTCAAGGACGGCGTGGCTTTTTTCTAAGCTCGACTGGTGATCCCGCAAAAGATTCCGGCACAGTCTTTCCATGGCTTCGTCCCGCATAGCCAAGGAGTGCAGCATCTCAGTTATTCTTCTTTCGGGACTATGTGAGACGATGGTGCGTGAGTGTCGCTCGAGTGTGAGCCTGTTGGCTTGCATCTGTGATCCAGTGTAGGTTTCCAAGTCTTCGGACAGTCGATCGAGGTTTTGCTGGTGTTCTCGCAAAACGCGCGCCGGTTCTTGGAAAAGAGCCGTTCGGGCGACGGAGTTGAGAAATGAGCGAAGGGCATCAATTTTGTTTTCAACGGGACGGCGTAGGCGCGCGGCGAGGTGGTCGAGTCGGGCAAGAAGATCGGCGGAATCGGCTGAAAGAATTTCCGCCGCCGCACTCGGTGTTGGTGCCCGAAGATCGGCAGCGAAGTCGGCAATGGTGAAGTCAATTTCATGCCCGACCGCACTGACGACAGGGACTGGGCTTTCGGCAATGGCACGGGCGACCGCCTCTTCGTTAAACTCCCAAAGATCCTCGAGGCTTCCGCCGCCGCGTGTGACCACGATCACATCCACGGGCTCGATATTCATCGAGGAGGGATCGCCAAAGGCGCGGACTGCAGCAGCGATCTCGGCAGCGGCGCCCTTGCCTTGGACTCTGACCGGATAAATGACCACGCTGATGCCACGTTGACGACGATGAAGGACGTTCAGAAAATCTTGTATGGCGGCACCTGTAGGGGACGTCACCACGCCAATGCGGTTGGGGAACTTTGGAAGCACGCGTTTGCGCTCCGCGCTGAAGAGGCCCTCAGCATCGAGGCGGCGCTTGAGTTCTTCAAATTTCGCCTGCAAAGCTCCGACACCGCACTCCTGAACGCGGCGAACGATCATCTGATAGCTCCCGCGAGCCTCGTAAACAGTGATCTGACCGAATAGTTGCACCTGCACACCATCCGCAAATTTCATCCCTCGGAGTTGGGCGGTCTGACCCGCAAAAAGCACGCAGGCGAGCTGGGCGGACTCGTCTTTTAGTGTGAAGTATATGTGACCCGATGACTGACGGCGCAGATTGGAAATCTCCCCCTCGACCCAAATGTCGCCGATGCCGGACTCCAAAAGACCTCTCACTTTGCGGGTCAGAGCACCTACAGTCAAAATCATCGGTTCCTGAGTTTTGGGAGTTTCACTCGCCTTGGGTGATGGACCGCCTTTCAAGTCAAAATCCAGCTGCATCAAGATATCAAAGCATGTTGCCGCCACACTCCAATATCAAACGCACTAGGGTTGGAAACTCCTAAAACTTGGGCTCTGCGGGAAAGATCACCACCTGCTTGGTTATGGTGACAGAGACAGCCTTCTTTTCTTTTGAGCCCTTATTTATTCGCATCGGTTTACCCAGCTCCCGCGAGCGCCTCTGCAATGGCTTGCGGGGAGTGAATCGAAACTCCGGCGATGGTTTGGCCATAGAGTCGGCCGAGGTGGGTTTTATCGCCGGTGAGAAGGGCATGGCAGCGATGCTGGATGGCTGAGGTGAGAACAGGGCGGTCTTTTTCTGGTAGAAGTAGGTCGAGGCTCGAGGCTGACATTGCGGGAGGGCTCGCGAGTCGGGAGATGCAGCTCAGGAGCCTCTCGAAATCGGGAAGTGCGGTGGTGAATTTTTGTTCCAGATTTCTGCGGGCCTCGGCGATCACATATTCGTCGGCGACGCATTCATGGCCGCGCACTTGGATATCCTCGTCGAGTTGGCGTATAGCTCCAGCAGATTTGGCTGCAGAGAACAGAATATTGGCATCGAGGAAAACACGCATTGGCTATGGGGTCGCGAGGGGTGGGTGTTTTTGGAACCAAGCGGCCATCTCGGTCTCGGCGTCATCGAATTCGGCGATTCGCTCGTGCGTGTATATCTCGATGGGCACAGTGACTGCCGGACGAAGGAGGATGCCCTCTGGCGTGGTTTCAGCGATGAGGTTGTCTTGGGGGCGTAGCCCTGCCGCCTCGTAGATTCAAAACAAGTTGTGTGCTGAATCTGAAAAATCGCACCAGATTGGGCGCGCGATGGGTGCCTTTTTCTTTACTCTTGTTGCAAGGGAAATTGCCGCAGAGAGAGTGCAGTCCATCGCAAATAGGATGGCTCCATCCAGTTCATCCGACCTAACAAAGTCATTAGCCGATGCCACGCCCACCGATCGGTCAGTATTTATGATTTCATCCCTTCGAAAGACGGAATCCAGAGTGGGTGAAAATTTCCGCACTGCCGCTTGACATTCTTCACTGATGTGAAACATTTCTGTGAAACAATGAAAACTGCAAGCGTCCGAGATATTCGACAAAACTTCCCCGCCATCATGCGCTGGATCGAGGAGGGGGAGAATGTGGCAATCACCATGCGGCGAAAGATCGTCGCCCGCCTCGTTCCCGAGCGACCTCCGATCACACGCAATGCACCCGCTCCCGACTTTGATTCCATCTCCCAGAGGATTTTTGGTGCCAAAAAATTCCATGGAAACCTCGCCGATATGGAACGGGAGGGCTACGACTCTTGACCTATGCGGATTCTGGATTCGTCGTCTCTCTTTACCTGACAACGGAGGGAACTTCGGCGCAGGCGAGAAAAGAGGTGAAGCGGGCGGGCAAGCCGATCCTTCTCTCCCCATTGAGCCTATTGGAAATTAGGAATGCTCTCAATTTCGGCATCAATCGCGGGGAGATCACCAGCGAGCAGCGCGATGCCGTCCTCGCCGAAATCGACACGCAGATCGAGACAGGCTTCTTTCGGTTGGTTGATTCCAGCCAATCCAGCATCTATACGAAAGCGCAGGAGCTTTCCAACAAGCATACCCCAGCATTTGCCACTCGGAGCCTCGATCTTATGCACCTGGCCGCCGCACTGTTATCCGGGGCACGCACATTTTTGACCTTCGACAAGCGGCAGGCAAAAGCCGGTTTCGAAGAGGGATTGCTTGTAAAGCCTTGATTTTAGCGCTGGCTAAATCTAAGCAAAATTAGCCGCCGAGGTTACAACCGAAAAGTGGGGAGCCTTTGAGGGAGAGCAACAGATGGTTGGCCTGCAGGGAACGGCATCACGCGAAGGCGCGCGCAAGGCTACGCTTCGCGCATGGGAAAAACGCAGGGCCGTTTCCTCGAAATAGAGGAAAAGCAGGGGGAAGGTATTTTTTTCGTGTCTCGCTGAGTTGGGGTAGTGCCACTTTAAAGCCACAAGCAGGTATTTTTCATCAAAAAATAGAACCTCAAAAAGCCCGCAGAGCTAGTGTTTAAGAGGAGTGCGCCCCCCGGGGCTCGAACCCGGAACCAATTGATTAAGAGTCAACTGCTCTACCATTGAGCTAGGGACGCAAGATGGGGAAAATGGCATCTATGCAATCTCCAAAAAACAAGCACGTATACTAGTAGCTTCGTGCTTGAGTAGCTAGCAAGAAAAAAGGGCGAAAAATTGGCGATTCTGGAAAGACGAAGCTGTGATTTGGAGTCATATCAAGCCCACGCTCGCTTGATTAACGGAACGGGAGCCTCTTCAAACCTGACATAAAGGGGCATCAGAAAAAAATGCGCGGTTTCCTTTTGTTTAAAGGACGAAATGTTCGTGGGCTAGTCCGATATCGCGATTCAATTTGGAAGCGGCAATTCATGCCCACGGAACAAGGAGACGAGGGTTTTGTCGGCTTCGGGATCTTGGATTAAACCGAGGTCTCTCAGTTCACTCTCAAAGAGTCGCAGTCCCACGATTTCATCCACAGGCAACCATTCGCTGAGGTGCTTGATGACCGTGCGTAGATCTGTATCCGCAGGGTATTCGTCTATGATGGGAATCGCGTTGCTGTATTCGGGGAGTCTTCGGCTTTGTGGGCGTTGAGGACGAAAGGGAGCTTCTGGAGTTTCGGTAACCTGAATCCATGCATCACTTCGGATCGTGCGGGTGTCTCCGGAGAGCCACAGCAAGACGGCCCCATCGAAAAGACAGGTGCGCGAGTGGATGTGAACCTTGGTACAGCTCGGGCGGTTCCGAATTTCCTCATACAGCATCAACGCTGTATCATGAAGAATCAGTCCCGGGCCGAGGAGATCAAGTGTCACATTCTTGTCTTTATTCATGAAGGCCGTTTGGAGTGTCTGAAGCAGCTTCGAGGGGTTGGTGTCTGCGAGGTTAAGGTGCATTTAGTTGATTGGTATAATCGAAGTGGTGAGCGTTTGTTGCTTTGGAGCATTAGATTTCGGATTTGCGTTCTGGGACTTTGAGTTTCTGACCAACACGCAATTGGCGAGGATCAGTGATGCCATTGGCTTCCATGAGGTCGCTATAGGGCACCTGAAGCCGTCGCGAGACGGAGTAGAGGTTGTCGCCGCCGTTGAGGACGTATTCGGTCACTGCGGGCGCTGGAGTGCTGGATTGAACGATTGGCCTAGCCAGGGCGGTGGGAGTAGAGGCGACGGCTATGGCTCTAGGCGGGGCGGAGGAAACGGCCTCGGTGTTTGTTGCAACGACAGTTTGGACGCTGGCCCTAATGGGAATGGCTTGGCGGATTTCGGTGACTTCTTGGGTTGGACGGTTCGCTTTTTGGGTGGCGAGAAATTGGGCTCTCAATGCACTGTCGGATGCTTTTGCTACGGGGGCTGGTTTAGGTGCTGCTGTAGGCGTTGCTACTTGGGCGATCACTTGGGGGGGGGTAGGGCTCTCGGTTTTCTTCTCTGTGGGTGAGGCAAAGAGTGACTTCGGTTTGGCATTTTCTTGGGTGGCCACTATTGCGGAAGCGAGGACTTTTTTAGGAAGCTGGGGCATCGCTTTTACTACTGGGGTAGCACTTGATTCGGGCCAATCATTGCGCGCTACAAATGCGTCCGAGACGGGACCCTTCGGAGCTTCCTCTGGCTTCGCCGCCATCGGTTGGACGGCGGGGCGGAGCTTTAATTTATTGCTCGCGTAGATCCCGCCGAGGACGGTGAGGTGTAACGCAAGGACGATGGCAAAGGCGACGGGGAACGAAATGCCGATTCGCTCAGTCCAACCTTTTTTGGGAGGTTGTGTAAAGTCGGTTTCGTCGATCCAGTTTGGGTGGCGTGTTGGGTAGGTTTTCATCGACCTCAGTTATCGTGTATAATTTGAAAACACGCAAATCGCTGAAGCTAGCATAAGCCCATCCCGCCTACATCTAGCGCCATTCAAGGAACAGTTAAACCCGTTCAACCCGCAAAAATGACCATTCGTTGAAAATGCAAAAAAATGGCATTTTCAGACCACTTTTAATCGACGGAATTGGACACGATGCCGCTACGGTATAGTGCGAAATTCACGTCGGTGACCAAGGTTAAATTCATGAATCATCCTTTCGCTTGGAGCGTGGGCAACCTCATGGATGGCGAACTGCAAGCATTCGGAATCGGTGAGGGATTGGGCGCCGCTTCCCGTTCGCCTCGATATGTTTCATCACGAGACGTCGGGAAAAGGGGTCGATAAATTCGCAGATTTCGCGAGGTAGGTTTTCTTGCGCTTGGAGAAAGCCGATTTAAAAAAGATTGAAGAGTGATTCACTCGTGATATTTTTATCTATCATGAATACGGTTAATGTCGCTGATCTGCGTAATCACTTTCGCCGTGTTTCTGCGTGGCTTGAGAATGGCGAATCCGTGAAAATTCTTAGAAGAGGAAATCCCTACGCCATTCTTTCTCCTTTACCTCAAGATAAGGACTCCAAACCTGTCCAGATTGATTTTGCTGCTCAGCGAAAGACAATTTGGCGAGGTCGGCGGTTTAGTGCTAGGGAGGTCGCAGAGATGAGGGATGCTGAGTTGGACGGCGAATAGTAAGATGCGTTGTTTCGCCGATACCTCTTTCCTTTGTGCCCTTTACCTGGAACAGGATAATTCGTTGATTGCAGATGCCTTTATGGAGAAATGGGAGGGCGAGATTGTGGTATCTTCCCAAGTTTTGTGGGAATTCCGTCAATCGGCAAGATTTCAAGTTTACCGATATCAGTTTGATAAAACGACGGGTTTTTCAAAACCTGAAGCAGAGCGGATGATTGGGGTGCTCGCGGCGAATGTAACGAGCGGCGTCTTGACCTTGACAACTGTGGATTGGCCGGATGTCCATAATATTGCGGAAACGATTTCTGCCACGCAGACCATGAAAGGCGGGCACCGGTCCATGGACATCATACATGTCTCTACCGCAAAAAATCTTGGCTTGAAATATTTTCTAACCTTTGACGGCAACCAAAAAAAGCTGGCCGGAGCTCAAGGACTCGTGGTGCCGTTGTGATAACGATCACCTCAATTGTTCCCCGCTGGAAATTCAGGTGCGGAAAATCTGCTTAAATCAACGATCCTAGTATTGGTATACAGTTGTTTGGTGATAACATACGGGTTCGGGAGCGGGTTGGATGTATACGGGGGCCTGTTGATAGTATCTAGGTTCTGGAGCTGGTTGTTGGTATTGACCCTGGTAACGGTTGTTTTGTCTTTGATCCACTCCATTGCCAAATGCATTTCCGGCTAAGGCTCCGATTCCAGCTCCTATCGCGCCTCCTTCAAGGCCTCGTCCAGATTGATGACCGATAATACCTCCTGCGGTTGCTCCAAGTAGGCCGCCTATTACGGCATCTGTCTGTGCGTTTGGACCAGTAGCGCATCCGACCATGGAGAGGGTAGCGATCGTTGCGACGAGGAGTTTTACTTTCATATTTTTTGTTCGATTTGTGACGACCTGGTATGCGGTTTCGTTGATCCAGTATGGGTGGAATGTTGGGTGTGTTTTCATCGAGAGCTATATCGTGTATTTTTTCAAAACACGCAAATCGCTGAGCCTCGCAGAAGCACATCCCGCCCATATCTAGTGCCGTTCAAGGATTCCGAAAATCCGTTCAACCCGCAAAATCAACCATTCGTTGAAAATGCAAAAAAACGTTTTTTAAACCGACTTCAACCGGCGGAATTCGCCACTATGCCTTCGAGATAGCTCGACCTTCACGCCATTGGCCATAGTCAAGATCATGAAGCCGCCCTCGATGTCTTCCACATTGGCGACATGGTCAAGGTTGATAGCATGGCTTCGGCTGGCTGAAAAAAAGAGTTTGGGATCAAGGCGGTCACGCACTCCCTTGAGCGTGCCGTTGATGGTGATTCCACGTCCGTCACCGAGGACGAGTCGGGTGTAGGCTTC
>Ga0114971_10001795_pt1 | contig 14626 bp, 8 predicted proteins | sample M_140625_MF_Meta_FD_87320 | JGI IMG/M metagenome (GOLD analysis project Ga0114971, IMG submission 87320) | Freshwater microbial communities from Lake Montjoie, Canada to study carbon cycling - M_140625_MF_MetaG | ecosystem: Environmental > Aquatic > Freshwater > Lake | place: Lake Montjoie... | reverse complement strand
TTCCATCGTTTGTGGAAAAAACTGTGAGAGGTTTCCATGTGTGGGTGTTTGCCAACGACTGGATTCCAGCACCAATCATGCGCCGAGCCTTTCTGTCTGCGCACGAAGTAATCGGTTTGCCCCCCAAAGAAGTAAACCCAAAACAGGAAGAAGCAACTGGACTGGGCAACTATGTCCGACTTCCATATCCCGGCGGAATTGACGCCATACCAGAAAACAGATACATGCTATTCAAACAGGATGACACACCAATGACACTCAAACAGTTCCTAGAAAGTGCACAGGAGTCAAGGGTTAACATAAATCTTTTGCGACCTCTTGCAGAAAAGCATAAACCAAAAACAAAAATGTTGTTTGATGCAACATCAGTTGCAACAAACCATTTTGTTAAAGATGCACTCAAATTGGCAAGTGGTTACTCTGCCAACATTTGGCGCAACGGGGTACTACCTGGCAATGACCGTTCTAGAACCCTTTGCAAGATGGTTCACCATCTCAGGGACGACGGAGTTTCAATGGGGGATGCCTACATCATCCTTGTTGACGCAGACAAAAGGTGGGGTAAATACCATGAGCGTGCCGACTGTGTTGAACAGTTGACAAAAATAATAGAAGACTGCTACGGTCTGCAAAATAGTGTAGAGTTCAGTCCATGAAAAAGTATCAGTACCATCAAAACCTTGCCGTAAGACCTAAGGCAAAAGCACGACCACGAATGACAAGAACAGGTCGTGCCTACACACCTAAAGCAACAGTGGACTACGAGAAGTCAATAGCAGACTTGTACGCTGGACCACTATTCGAGACAGGTCTTTTGTCGGTGAAGTTGCGTTTCACAATAGAAGGAACAGAAATAATGATTGAACCAGTAATTCACAATCCATTAGTTGATGGACCAAAAACAAAACTCACAGGCGACATAGACAACTATGCCAAGTCTGTGCTTGACGCACTTAACGGTGTGGCATACACAGATGACAAACAGATTGTTTGCCTGTATTTGGAGAAAGCATAATGAAAGAATCTAGATGGGACTTTCCAGCAGAACGTAGATACAACTTTTCGGACGACATGAAGTTCGGAAGCAAAGGTGAAGAACTAACACGAAACTTTTTGCAATCAATAGCAGACGGTTCATTTGAAGTTAAGACAGACCGATACCGAAATGGTCGTATGGTTGTTGAGACACAACAAAACCCAAGAGAAACAGGTTGGAAAGATTCTGGACTGTTTGTTACCGAAGCAAAATGGTGGGTGTACATCTACTGTCTTGATGGTGGAATGATTGCGGTATCTGTTGACAGACTTAAACGATACATTGCAACCCTTCCAGCCGGCAGATTAAAAAAGTTTGCATGGAACTCAAATAATCCAACAAAAGGATTCTTGCTATTACCCGAAGAAGTAATGGACATGCTAATTAACCCCGAGTACGACGCTGAAGAATAGAGAAATATCCCTTAATCCCTACCACGCAAGTACGTTGCGTGGTGGGAGACGACCTGAAACGCCAATGGAAGCCCTAATGATGGCTGGTGTTGGTGAAGCAACTATTGAGTCTGTTCAAGAATTGCAACCATTACGAGAAGCCATTGCTTCTTGTATAGAGCAACTAGGAGAACAAGATAGGTTTATCATTGATGCACTTAACTCAGAAATGGTGTCTTTGCAGGAACTTGGTGAACGCCTTGGTGTCACGAAAACACACGCCTGGCGTCTGAGAAACTCTGCATACGAACGACTACAATCAATTCTTATCAAACATCCAATAATTAGAGAGAGGCTTAACCTTGACGACGAGACAGATAACAGTGGGTTTTGATGTTGAGGTTAGTCCGCAAACGGTTGCTAAAATTCTTGCAGCGCATTACGGCGACGTTACTGTGGGTCAAGGAGTATCGGAAAACGGTATGCCCTACGGGTTCATATATGTTGCTAATAAGAAAAGGAAAAAAAAACATGTCTGACGAATCATCTTGGATATATGACATCATCCCCGAAGCGCAAGCAAAAGAAATGAACGAAAAAGGTGAGAAGATAAAAGACTTTATGAACAACGGAGTCACCGTTGTTCTCAGTGCAAGCAACCAGTCAGCAATAGAAATATGTCAAACATGGCAACACTCGCTATCGGGCGACCCGTTTGCATGGGTTAAAATAAGTTCATTTATGGCAGGACTAATAGAAACAATTGAACAACACCTATTTGAAGAAGGAATCAATCCATACGAGGAGGAAGTATGAAAGCACTCAAATGTAAATGGGATTTAGTATCAGTCCATTGGACAGATGCTTTTGACGGTGAGAACGGTTGGACAGACATCAAAGACTACAAACCTTTCCCACGCACAGTTGTGACAGTAGGTTGGTTGTGGAAAGATTGTTTGGAGGGACATGTCACGTTGGTGACATCGTACTTCCCCGATGAAATAGAAAATATGAAAACGGTTGGTATGCCAACACACATCCCTAATGGGATGGTAATTTCACAAACAGTTCTTAAGCAGGCTTCGGTGTTTCTTCCTGAGGCTCAAGTGAAGGAATTACAAGTTGAGCAAATGCTTTCCGCATTTTCTCAGCGGAATCAGCCATCTCTGGAGATACTTCAAAATGTAGCCAGTCCCCCGAGCCACCTCCGTGAATAGTTTCTTTCTTATAGTTTGACCAAGCATCACGGTCACACATCCAAGCACGACCATGAGGCTTTACGATGTAATCAAAAACTGCTTCAAGTCCCAACGCATCAGCGTTGGCAACAATAATCTTTAGAACACGCAGAGCCTCGAGCCTCCCGTTCTTGATACCCTTCTTAGGTGGCATGTGCCTGAACGATAGGTCAACTGCACGCCCAGTTCCGTGAACACTCATTGACTCTTTGCCCCTCATCGGGCGAACACCAAAGTCACCGTTATTCCAGAGTGCACCATTTGACAATTTGATTGTCTCGTCAATGAATACTTTCATACCGGGGCGGAGACATTTCGCTGCACCATCTTTGTTTCCTGTGTAATGCCGTTTCATCCGTTTACCGCCTTGTTCTTGGAGACCTCTTTTGCAATAAGTCCTTTTAGTTTATTAAGTTGTGCTGCTTGCATGTTCTCACCGTATTCTTTTACTGGTGAACCGAGCCAACCAGCAAGCGCATTATTGTTTGTTGGATTTTCTGTATCAACAGTTGGGGATAGTCTTTCCAAACTTCCAAGAAATGGAATTAAGTTTCTTAAAGCATAATACTTGTCATCTTGAACAAACTTTTCTCCAGCAGCATTAGTGCTACCCATACCAAGTTGTTCTAACAACGGTTGAAGAATGTTTTGAATACCACCAGACACCTTTACAGGGTTCTCACTAAACGGTCTGTTGTTAAAGAAACTTTTACCAGCAGCGAGTTCCATTGGAACACGCAGTAATGGGTTCATGTCACCCAATAACTTCCTTGGGTTTTCCAAATCGTTAATACGTTTGTCAATTTGGGTGAAACCAAATTCTGGGTTTGCGTAAAGGTTGTTTCCAAACGGCAACTTAAACGCCCCAGACAGTTGCATGTATTCTGGAAGAATAGTCTCATCATTGTCATCTTTAAGGTTTCTCTTAATTGCACGATACACACCGTAAGGCTTTGGGTTTGTCCACATGTTCATCATGTGAACTGGAAGACTCCTTGATGTCCACATCCAAAACGGGATAATCTGACGAATGATTTCATCAGCACTGGAGATGTCTTCGTAATCAATAAAGAAACGAGAAGTTCGTGCTGTTGCTTGCTCGACTCCAAGCCCCTGCTTGGAGGCGTCATAACCAAAAAGAAATCTTGAAAAGTTGTCTGACGCTTGTCCTGCTGATTTAGATTTGTTAACAACAAAGTTGTTTGACATTCTGTTGTTTCCACGAATCCCATCAAACAAGAACTCAAACAAACCACCGCCAGAACCGAATACCGAATCACGAGCAACCTGTGCATGCTTGGCTTGCTCTGGTGCAAGAGAAGTTAAGAACTGCTCCCAAGACTTGCCGTTTCTCGAAGCCTGACCCCAAGCATTTGTAACCTGCAAACCCTCCATTAAATATCTTGGGTCTCCACCACCAGCAAAATGTTGCACAGCGTTGGAGATTGCGTTCCTCACATGAAAACCAGGACTCAATGTTGCGTATGCCTTGAAGAACTTGGTGTACCCACCAATAAGCCTAGACAACTCTTGAGCCATTAAAGGAGATTGAATCCTGTTGACGTTCTCGTACAGTTTTGCAAGTTCCGGATGAACCTGAATGTTTGGGAATCTTTCTGCATCAAGGTGCACCCAACCATCTTTCATGGTTGAAATCATGGCACCCCAACCTTCGGGAAGCGACTCAACTCTTTCAAAACCTGGAAGCAAAACGGTTGGGAAACCGCTTGCAGCCAAATGCAAAGACGTTGCTTTTTGCAAAAGAATATTGGCAGCATCTGCGTTAGCGGTGCTTTCCAAGTGAGCAGCCTTTAGCGCAATGTATTGCTTAGCCCAATCAGAAAAAGTTTTATCAACTTTTCCATTTTCTGCAAAAGCAAAATTGCCCCACACGGTTACCTCATCAAGAAGTTCTTGTGCAGCCTTATTCCACTCAAGTGTTTCTGGTGTCTGTGTAGCAAGACTCCTGCTTTGGTCCATTAAAATTTTAACTGCACTAATTCTTTCTTGTACTTCGGACAACTTTTTGGCAGAAGTAAGGTTATCAAATGCTGCATAGTCAAACATAACAACAGCCTTGTGAAGCGCATCTGTTGCGTCTGTAAGTTTGGTTTTTGTTTTTCGTATAGGAGCAATTGCCTTTTGTGCATCTGCAAGCATCTTTCCAGCAGGAGATGTCGGAGCAGTACCTTTTATTAACTTACCTTCACGAGTAAACGTATCTTGTGATGTTCCAGCAAATGCTCTTGCCAAAGTATCTTCCGCATTTAAAATTGCAGCACTGTTATCTGGCAAATTAGAAATTGTTTTAAGAACTTCATTCCTCTTTACCAATATGTTTCTCAAGTTTTCTTTTGCATCGTTAAACATCATAACTTTTACCTGTTGGCTTCTTGCAGACTCAAAACCTGCAGCCAAATCTTCAAGAACTTTTTTAAATTGTTTTGCGTCAACAACAGAAGATGAATTGGTCTTAAGTTTAACTTCTCGCACAAGACGAATAAAAGCCGTTGCATCTGCAAGCATTGGGGATTCACCAGAAGCAGATGGTCTTAGTGTTGCAACAATTGACTGTGCATAATCATCAATCGAATCAAGTTCTGCTTTGATTTGTTGTTGAATATTTTTCTTTTGTGTCTGCAAAGCCGCACGACGTTGTATTCTGTCTGCGCCCTCAACGGTCAATCCCTCTTGGATGTCGCCTACGGTTCTTGACGACCTTCTTTCAAGGTCGTTAATTTCTTTGCTCAATGACCTTATTTCAAGATTAATTTTCTTAATGTCGGATTCCATTTGAGAAACATTTCGTTGAGAAGCACGAACCGCTCCCATCCCAGAATCACCTGCTGCATATTTTGGAGTTGGCAACTGCGAAGTTTCGCCAACTCGCAACACATCTGTTGCTTCTCTTGAAGCAGTTTGCAACCCAACAACATCTTCAGCAAATCCAACCGGGTCAACAGCGTTATATTGTTCCCTCTTAATTTCTGCAATTCTTTTTCTTGCCCGTGTTATTTCAGTTAAAATTGGTTCAAATTCTTCGTTAATTCTTTTAAAGTAATTTGCGCCAAGAACAACAGAATCTGCAGCACTCACAGTTTCCATATAAGATTTTCCAGAACTAAACGCCCAACCATCTTTTGTCCCAGCAACTCTTTTAGCAACACTTTCCGCAGACGAAGCAAGGGGTTTACCATCTTTGGAAACAGAACCCTGCATTCTTTCTACAAGTGCTTTAAGAACTTTTGACGAATCAAAAGTTCCGTCAGCCTGTGGTTTTATTCCAAGAGCCCTTGCAACCTCGGGCGTACCGGCAAGTTCAACAAGTCGGTCAATCTTTACAGAAGCAGTACCAGATACTGTTATTTTCTTTTGATGAGCCAACAACTCATTCATTCTTCTGCTTGCCGTTTCCAGTTTTGCTTTAACATTAGTTCTTCCTGTTTGGTCAAGAAGATTGCCACCCCGTCCGCTAAGTCTTGTTTTCAAGCCATTAATGTATTCCTGTGTCTTGGCAATTTCGCTACGGACACGAGCAAATGTGTATGAATCCAAAGGCTGTCTAGCCATTGCGTTTCTCTGTTCACGAAGCGCAAGTTTTCTATTTGTTGCACTTACACGTGCAACCTGATGTTTTACTTGTGCAGATTTGGAAAGTTTTTTGTATTCGTTTGTTCTCTGATACGCAAGCAGCGATGCTTCATCGCTCTTTGCATCAAGAAATTCTTTTTCAATGTTTACCAAAGTTCGTTCATGGGGAGCAATTGGCAAAAACAAAGAATCCCATTCCTCTTTGCTAAACGCAAGAGGAGAACCATTGGGCATTGTAAAGTCAACAATGTTGTTTGCTTCTGCACCACGAACATATTGAACAACTCTTGATGGCTGCTCAATAGGCAGGGTAAGAATAGCACCACCCTCACCACGTCCACCAAGGGTACCACCGGCAATGTTTCTTTGATATATGCTATATTCACCAGCAGGAGAAATAAGCCAAGTTTCTTTTGGAGTAAATGATTCACCCTTGCGCAAAGACAATTCTTGCAACCTGTTTGCACCACCAAGAGAACCATCTGAAGTTATTGGCTTCAAAACAGTAATTGGTTGGCTAGAACCAACTGCCTGTTGTGCCTCAACAGCACTAATTCTCAAACCATCAGCAGAAACAAAAACATAATCAGCGTCTGTCATGCCTGGAATAAAATCTACTTGTTCCATTTTTACAGCATGAATTGATGTTCCTCTTGGCAAGAAGTCCCATTCAACTTCGCCGTATTTTCTAATACCAGCAATAACCGATTCGCTTCTCGGTCTCTTAGATACGTTTTGACCCATCAACTCAACATCTCGTCCACCACGACCACCAAGAAGACGCTCAATCAAAACATCATCGGTAAGTGGCTCAAATTGTGGGTCACCATAAACATGAGTTTGATAACTCGAGTGAGTTCCCCACTGCGGAGTGCCATCCATTGTGACAACCCTGTCTCCGTCAATCTTTGCCAAAACATCAAGGATATCAAACCTTGCCCTCTGTTGTTGCGCAATAGCGTACTGTGGGTCGTTCCTGAGTCTTGCGGAGACAAGACGAAGTTGGCGCAATTCTTTTAAATCAATTGCTTCTTGTTCCGACAACCTGGCTACTTCAGCCGGCGTTGTCGGTCTTACTCGTAATCCTGCTTTTGTTTGAATTGGTTCCAGAAATCCAAGTTCTTTAACATATGCTATTTGTTCTTCGGTATATGGAAGTCTTTGGTCAAGTTGCGCTAAAAGAGTTTCATCATTAGCAATAAGCCTTCTAAACTTTTCATTTTCTTTTAATTTGTTTGTTAAAACTTGAACTTGTTGTTCAAGTGACTCTGCAAGAAAAACTGGAGAAATTGGGCTGCTGTCTCCCAGTCCATTTATAATGTTTTCGGCAGAAACTCTAGCCAATTGCGGGTCAGCAAGAGCAAGCATGGTTGAACGTCGTTCAATACCAGCCTGTAGTGCTCGTCCAGCCTGAGAGTTAGCCAACGTATTTGTTTTCATTGACGCAGCAAGACGATTTTCGGTGGTGACATTAGATATGCTCCACGGACGCTTAAACCCAGAGTCGCCAACCGACATCGGGGCACCACCAACTGTTTCTGAAAAAAATCGTCGTACATAAAAATTATTGTTATTTGGTTTTATTGCAGAACTAAACGAACTTCCAAAACCAAAAATATCTTTGGCTCGTCGTGTTCTTGACCTTTCAGGTCGTGTTGCAGCACCCACCTCAACAGCCAAGGCAGCACGTCGTTTTTCTGTAGCCAAATCATCATTCATTAATTTCAATTGTTCTTGTAAATCAGATTCGTATTTAGTTACCTGTGCGTCAACATCAGCCCAACTGTAAGATGGTTGGACAATATTATCAACACCATATTGAATTTCAAGAATTTGTGTAGCAAGTTCTCTTTGCTCAAGTGGAGTCATTGTTCCTTTGCCAGCAACAAGTTGTTGTTCAATTCTTCTTACGGTCTTTAACTGCGATTCACTTAAATCAAGTTTCTTTGAACCACGTGCAACTGTGGGTATATCTTCTGCTAATTGTTTTTTAATTTTGGCAATAATTGTTTTTGCATTTTGCAAACCAGCAGAACTTCTAATTGTTGCCTCCTGAGAAGCCTCCGAAGGAATCCCAGCAGTACTCTTAAGAAATTCGTTTCCACCATCAAGAGGGTCTCCCGTTCTCCTCATAGTGCTGGACAAACCAGGAGTTTCTGGACGCACAGATATATCAACAAGAATGTCTGTAAGGTCGTCTCTTATTTGTGCCACACCAGGGTGAGCAAGTTCTGCACTCTTAATTCCCGTTGCCCTTTTAACACTTAGAATTTTTTCAAATTCTGGAAAGTAAGTTTTAATTTTTAATCCATTTGGTCCCTCAAGCAATTTGCGCATTTCACCCGCAAGAGCCTCTGGTTGTTGCGACCTATCTGGCATAGCCAAAACTCTGTCTCGAATTTCTTCGACCAATGTGGTTGCTTCTTGCATTGAACGATTTGATGCGCTCAATGCATCTGCATGAACCTTGGCATTCAAAGCCAACATAACTTGATATTGTTGGTCCCCAAGACCAACAAGATTACTTGAGCCAGTTATGTCAGTAAGTGCAGCATTTAGAGCATTCCAATTTAAGTTTGTTTCCGAAACAACCATTGATATGTCAAGAGATGATTGAAACTCTCTAATCAAATCTGCTTGCGTACCCTGATTTGAAATAATTTCGTAGACATCTTTTTGAACAGGAAGCATGTTTCTGCGTATGCTTGGAATTACCTTTTCTTCAAGGTTGCTTAATCTTTCTGTAAGATTTGCCCTAGATTCAACCAATTCTTTAATTGGTCTAAGTTGTGTAAAAGTTTCTTTAAATTGTACGTCTTGAACCAACATCAATTCTTCAGCAAAATCTTTAAGTTGTTTGTAGGTCATTATTCCACGCATAGATTCAATTACGCCTGGAATTTCTGTTTGCAACAGGTCTCCTGAAAAAAGACCTTCGTTTGCTATGCGGTCTCCTTCAAGACCAAACGACGGTGGCTCAACATTAAATGTAGTATTTTTGCTTGAACGAATTGAAATCAGAACAGAATCAATGTCACCATTGCTTACTACCTCATTTAACTGTAAAGGGTTTCTGTCCAGCAAATCATTAACAAGCACGCTAATACTTTGTCCGGGGGTAATTCCTTCTTGGAAACTTATTTCAGAAATAACACTTTGCAAGTCTTCAAAAACTTGATTTCTTTCAACCATGGCTTTTTCAAGATGTTGAGCAGTTGTCGGTATTCTTCCACCCCTAGCAGCATTTCCAATTTCTGCGTTTAACAACTCAGATTGTTTTCCGCTAAACGTTCCTTCTAAGGCTGACTTCTTAAGGTGTTCGGAAATCTCTGCAGACTTTTCCATCAAAGATTTTAGTTTCCAAAATCTTTCGGCAGTCGCAGAAACCTTGGCAGTTCCTTTGCTACTCTGCAGTGTTGCTATATCTAAAAGAACCTGTGGGCTTGCCTGGGTATCCCTAATTATCAACCAAGCAACAGCCCTGCGCAACTCATCCACCCTGTCTACGCCAACGGTTGACTTAGAAAGAATTGTTCGCACGTCGCCAATTGTCATTTTTTTAAGAGCAGAACTAGAAATTGATTGATATGGGTCAATCATGTTTCTCAACAACGCAACATTGGAATCGAGCGCCTGTGCTCGAGGCCCCCAAAAATCATCAACCCAATTAGCGGTTAATTTTCCCTGAGCATTAGTTGTGCGTGTGTATTTCTTTCGTGCCCCACGAACACCAAGTCCATCCAAAACATTGTTTACAAAATCTCCACCATCTACGGCTTCCATTGCATCTTTAAAGATTTTCTCCAAACCCTCACCCATGCCCAAAACGTTATAAAGTTCCTGCATCTTGTCAAGGTCGTTAACTTTTGTTTGCAATTTTTCCATCAAAAATTTCACGCTAGCCAACTGTTCGGTCATTGCTGCTTTGTTTGTTGCAGTGTCAACAATAACTTGGTCCAATTTATCTGGAACCAATTGTGCAGCATTGTCTGCCAGTGTTGCTCCAGGGGTATAACCATAAGAATCAACAAGAATCCTGTTTACAATTTGACCAATTTCTTCAAAGTCTTTAGTAGCATCAGCCTCTTGTTTCGTAATAAGTTTTAAAATTCCGTCTTGTTCGCCAAGTGTTTTTGATGTTACTTCTCTTTGTGCCACAAAATCTGCATGCACCGATTTAAGTTCTTCAAACAAATCTACAATAATCTTGCGAGCACCATCAAGTTGTTCAGGTGTATCTAATTCACCAGTAAGTTTTGCTGCCTTTTTTTCCAAAGTGTCTAACAACGCTGGAAGTTGACCAACTTTTTCCGATGTTCCAAACAATTTTTCAGTGGTTGTTTGCAACAACCTAGAAAATTGTTTTCCAGTTGATATCTTTTTGGAAATCAAATTAGCAACATCTTTTTTGTGGGCATTCAAAACATCAACATCAATACCGTTTACTTTTCTAATGGTGTCCATTAAGTACGGCTTAGACAGCATCTCTCTCATCATTGCGGCATCGCCCATGGCGGATGCGTAATGGTCTGCATAACGCAACAAAACTTTTCGTGCATCAGTTTCAAACATTGGGAAACCCAATAGTTTTTGCGAAATTTTGTTTAACTCAATTACCGTAACCTGATTAGGTAACAGTTCTTTTGGTCCACCAAGTTCTTCCAAAAATGGTTGCCCAGCCTTAATAGTTCTAGATTTAAAAGAACCAGAAATGTCGTGACCTTTAAATTTTGCATATTGACGAATCAATTCGCTTCGTGGGTTTGCCAAGTTATTTGCTGCAGCCTGTGACTGTTCAGAAAGAACGTGTGGAAAGTAACTATCAATACTGCCAATCTCAAATTCTGGGTCAATTGTTTTCATGACAGATTCAATTTCACCATAAAATTTCTTCATGATTCCGGTCATTTCTTGTGCCAGTTCACGTTCGGCTGCAGGAGCAGACTTTGCCAACTCTTCTCCACCTTGTTCCATTAATCGAGAAACAGAGTGAGCAAACGTTGCCATTTTTTCACCAACAACAAACGGTTTAAGAATTTCTGTTGCTTTAGATTTTACAACACCTCTTGCCATTCTTCCCATTTGGTCTACACCCAATGCAGCAACTGCCGCTGCTGCTTCTTCGCCCGTAAGTCGTCCAGCACGAAGTTCTGTTCTTAATTGACGAACATTAATTTTACCCATCATGCTTGCAGCAACTTCTGCCGTTCTTCCGGGCATGAAAGCACGGGCAATCTTTTTGCCAACACTGGTGTTAACAAACCAAAGTCGTCCACCAATTAAACCTCTTTGACCAAACTCTCCAATAACTTTGGAACCAGGAACCCTGAATCGTGAACCAGCATAATAAATTCCAGGAGGATTTATAGAATATTTTTTTGCAATCTCTTCTGGAATTGCAGACCAGTTACGAGAATAAACACGACCAACAATGTCTCCAATTTCCATGTCACTTAATTTGGCAGCACCCTCAACTAAATTGGCGGTACGCAATTCTTTTTCAACAATAACCGCCAACGCCTCTGCGCCTTGACGCCCGCCAACGTTCTTTCCAAGAATTTGGCGGACAAGTATCTCTGCACCCTCTTTACCTGCAACCTCTGCAACACCCTTAAGAGCAACCTTGGGCAGAATGGTTCCACCAAAAGTTGCCCAGTTAACAGGGTCCAGACCTAAATCAACACCAAAAGCAATAGCACGACCAACATTTCCCTTCATTGGGAAGGCGGTTCCAAAACCAAAATCTTCACTAAACATCTGTTTTGTAAAATCACTCATTGACGCTTTTGTCTTCGCATCATTATCCAAAGCGTCTACTGTTTCTCGAATGCCAGAAATAACTCCGTACAACGGAGTTGACAGAACTCTTCCCGCTGTTCCTAGTGCCTTGAGTGGAAGCAGGGCTGCACTAATGGCTGGGTTCCTTGATGGTTGTGGTGCACCGGAAGCAATTTGCGCAATCTTTTCTGACAAAGATGGAGCCTTACGAATTGAATCAATACCGTAATCCCTTAAACCAAGTTGAGCGTTACGCAAAACAGAAGTTTGCGTACTCTCTGATGGGGCAACATTCAGGCTTGAAGCCGAACGAATGTTGCGCAATCTTTTCTCTAGTTCATCATTTGCGCTAGCCACTATTAATTGCCCTTCAATGCTTTGTAATATGCTGCTAATTCTCTTGCTTTGTCACCCGCTGGAGTTCTTCCGCTATCTGTAATTTTTTTGGTTAAACCTGTATCAACGGTTGCCAAAAACTTAAGAAGGTCGGGATTATATTCTCGTGCCATTGTGCTTTCTCCACCACGTGGACCAACGTAACCGTTGGGCCCACTGGTTGATGTTGTTGGCGTTGTCTTTTCATCTTTTGATGGCAGCGAAAAGTTTGGTTTAAGTTTTCCATCTTTAAGCATTTGATTGTAAACAGTTGGGTTTGTTATTTGCAATAACCCATAGTAATCGGTTGGAATATTTTTTGATTCTGCTTTTAACTTTTCGTAATCACTTTTTGCAAGGTCTGCATTCTTGTTGATTAACGCCAATGCTTTTTTGTACTCATCTCCGCTTCCACCAAAATCAAATTTTTCCTTAGCCGCTGCCAAAGAACTGTTTTTTTGAAATGGTGCATCTTTTGCTTTTGATTCAGCAGCAGAAAGTTTTGTTTGATATATTCTCTTAAATCTATCCTGAAGATTTTTTAACACTGACATATTTCCCGCTTGTGTTTTTACATCAGATTCAAGTTTTGGAACAAGTTCATCACGCAACTGTTCAAGACTATATGTTTTTCCAGCAAGAGTAAAACTTTCTCCGTTGTACATTGCGCTTTTTGCTTTATCCAAAGTATCTTGAGCGTTCATGTTGGTTGCTGGTAATGCTGCCGCACCAGTAACACGAGCAGGCATATCAGCACCGGAACCAACCGCACCCATTTTATACAACGGATTTTGTTTGGCATAATCCGTAACCTGTTTAAATTGGTCTGGAAATACATCTCTCCAGTTGTAAGTTGCAGAAACATCTAATGTTCCGTTTTCACCAAACTTTGTTTCTTCCTCTCTTGCCTGATTTGTGTACGATTGAAATTCGCCTTCCAGCGTTTTTGCATAAGACACATACTCATCAAAAGTCATGTTTGGGTCAACACCAGCAACATTGTTTTGTATTGCAGAAGCAATACCATTTTTAATATCCCAAATAGGGACACCATCAGAAACATCTTTTGCAATACTTTTCATCAAACTGTTTGGGTCCTTAATTGACTCTATTTGAGAGAAGGTAGGCATGTATTTTTCAAACATTCCCGTATAGTCAGGTTTGTCTTTTTCAATGCCAAAATACTCACCAAACATATTTGTAATTTCTTTCTCAGGAACACCCTGAGATTGCAAATACCGTACAAGGGCTAATAGTTGTTCTTGGTCCATTATCGTGTCAAAAACCCTGCACTAAAACTACCTGATGGAAACAAATTCTTAAGCACATCATCCATGTTGTTTCCCTCATTAACAATAGGACTATTCGTAACGGCAGGTGGAACACTCTTGGAAACATCAATTCCCAAACCAGCAAGCATTGTTGCAAAATCTGTTTTCCTTTGTTGGGAAGCACTTTGTGCAGCACTTCTTTGACCAGCAATTGTCTGCGCAAGTTGTTGTAGAGCATTAGAAGCAGAAGACCTTACACCACCTTCATAACCAGCACGTTGAGACAACAAACCCTCATTGGCTGAAGTTCTTGCAGTCCTGCCTTCAACTTGGCGACCCTCGTTGCTTTTCTTTGTTATTGCACCAAGAACTCCAAGTAGATTTTTAAACTGTGAAGAAGTATCTGCCATGGTTGCGTTAGATGCCGCCAACTGGCTGTCTACGCTAGGAGAACTAGCACCATAGGCACTTAACACTTGTGCAAGGTCGTTTCCAACCGTTGGGTTGGAAACAGCGGTATTGCCAAAAAAATCTTGTTGAGGCTGAGACAGATAGGAGTCAAGAGTGTCGTATGCAGTATTTGTTTTTGTATCTGCAAGGTCAAATCCAATACCAATTTCTGAAAGTGCCCTTCTTGTTTCCTCGTCAATTCCCTGTTTTGAAGAAGTTTCAAAATTAGAAATATCACCCAAAACAGAATCAAGATTGTCGTAACCACCAGAATTGTATAAACCTAATAAGGCTTGATTAGTTTTGTTTGTTTTGTCTGATGTTGCTATTTCAAGTGCACGCTGATAATCTCTTTCTTCTTCTTTAAAAGACTTATCCCAATTAAATTTTTGTTGTGCAAGAATTTCCGATGCTGTCAATTTTTTTCCAGTATTACCAGAAATTCCACCACCCGAAATTTTTCCAGCATCATCAATAATCTTTTGTGCATCACTT
>Ga0114971_10001792_pt1 | contig 14633 bp, 14 predicted proteins | sample M_140625_MF_Meta_FD_87320 | JGI IMG/M metagenome (GOLD analysis project Ga0114971, IMG submission 87320) | Freshwater microbial communities from Lake Montjoie, Canada to study carbon cycling - M_140625_MF_MetaG | ecosystem: Environmental > Aquatic > Freshwater > Lake | place: Lake Montjoie... | reverse complement strand
TTTATACCAGTATCAACAAACATTGTTACCTTTATTTTTTTATTTTTAGGTATCAAACTAATAAATTTTGGTATTGTTTTTTCATCACATATCGCAATATCAATGTTTAAATTAAACGCATTTATTAATTCTATTCCATCAATATCATATAACCATGCTAAAATACGTCCATTATCTCCATTTTTTCGAAGCATAATAGCTTCATCTAAAGTAGCTACGCCAATATATTTTATACCAATTTTTCTCAATATTTTTGCCATTTCAATAAATCCATGACCATATGCGTCTGCTTTTAACACAGGCATAATATCTGTACCTGTTTTTTGTTTTAAAAAATTAACGTTGTGTTTAATGGCATTAATATCAATAATGGCATTAATATCTTTGTCAGACCGATGCCTATAATAATTTGTCTTGATAGTTTTATTTTTATTTTTAGAATGTTTTCTTCTTAAACTTTTCATATTGAATATATAATAAATATAAATATTTTATATTATATTCTTACATAAAATTGAACTTATAAAAGAAATAATATAAATGATTATAAAACAATAAACGTATAAAAACAATTCTACAATATATAATTAGATAAACAATGAACTCTTCAGTATTTACAAACGCACTAGAAGAGCTTGATAATATTATTGACAAAATTACAGCAGATGAAGATGTCAAGTTCTTTAATGAAGAAGATGCTTTGGACTTATATAACACATGCTTGTATTTAATGGAAGAATTTATTAAAAAAAATCCAAAACTAATTACAGACCCAGATTTTGAAGACATATTTGAAGACAATATTGAAGAACTAATGTTTGCGCAATTTGAAGACGACATATTCTTCAATAGTGACGCGGAAGACGAATTGGATGATATTATATTAGAAGCAACAAATGATTTCTTCAACGATTTTATGCCTATTCGCTCTTATGAAGATGCGCGCATTTTGGTTAAACCCGATTACGACTATATTGGAGAGCAATTGACAGTCTTAAGAGGCAAACCGCAGCCAGCACAACGTACACCCGAATGGTATCATTTTCGGCATAATTTAATTACGGCAAGTAACGCACATAAAGCATTTGATAGTCAGGCAACGAAAAACCAATTAATTTATGAAAAATGTCAGCCTTTAAACAATTCTATTTCTAATTCATCATTAGATAGTGATTTAGTAGAGGAAGTAAAAATGGTCAATATAAATTCACCGCTCCATTGGGGACAAAAATATGAGCCACTATCAGTAAAGATTTATGAGCACACATATAAAACAGGAGTAGAAGACTTTGGATGTATTCAAGATGAAGATTATGCGTTTCTGGGGGCATCACCGGATGGCATAAATACAGACATTGAATCACCGCGTTATGGACGTATGTTGGAAATTAAAAATATTGTGAATAGAGAAATAGATGGCATTCCCAAGAAGGAGTATTGGATACAGATGCAGCTACAAATGAAGGTCTGTGACCTAGATGAGTGTGACTTTTTAGAGACGCGATTTACAGAATACGCAGACCAAGAAGCATATAATTTAGATATAAACCCTAATGAAATATATGAAAATTATGATGGTAAACGGTTTGTAAATGCGTGTTTATCTAATGATTTAAAACATAAGGGAATCATAATATATTTTCATACCAAAGAAGGTAAACCATACTATTTATATAAACCACTAGATATGATAGAGCCAAGTCTTATACTGAAATGGGAAGAAGATATGCTTGATTTTTATCAATCAGATAAATATAATTACACATATATAAAGTTTATTTATTGGAAGTTGGACGAAATAAGTTGTGTCTTGGTTCCACGAAATAGGCAGTGGTTTGAAGATAATATATGGGAATTAGAAGAACTTTGGAATACGGTATTGGTGGAACGGGTTTCAGGATTTGACCACAGGGCGCCAAATCGTAAAACTAAGAAGGATTTAACAAAATATAATGCGTTTGAAATATTACAACAATCGCAGCCAAAATGTCTGCTTAAATTTAACAGCATTGTTAAAATAGATATTTAACTCTAATACAAAATATTCTCATTATCTGGTATAGAAAATGGTAATAAATTAGGTTCTGAGCGATAATAATTTACACGAGCACCAGGTCCTTCCTCTGCTGGAGGTAATGGCTCCACAATATTAGACTTATTTTTTTTATTGTTATACAATGCTCCACACATATCTGCTCGGATACAAGTACCATTATCAGGATTATTAACATAACGTAAATTATTAGTTATTTGTTTATATGAACTTTTTGAAAATTCTGGATAGTCTCGCCAAATATCTTTATAGTTTTTATTAGAGACTTCTGTTCGTCCACTTAAAGGAAAACTATCTAACAAAGGCTTATCTACTGAAATCGGATAGACACCTGGTGTTTCTAAATCCTGCTTGTTAGTTGAAAATCCTTCAATCTTCATCATTGGTCCTAAAAATAGACCTAATGCTAATATTACAAATAAAAAGGCGAATGTCTGTATTGTTGTCATTTATATATAATAATAAATTAATATTTATTTCATACAATAAAAACTTAAAACGATAGTTATATTTATAAAATATAACTATGGATAAAACAAAAACTCAATCTGGAACAGCTGATATGCGCGTTACTAAACGTGATGGTAATTTGGAAGAAGTCGCATTTGATAAGATTTTATCTAGAGTAAAAAAGCTAGGACAAGAAGTTGGTATCCAAATTAACTACCAGCAATTAGTGATTAAAATTATAGACCAACTATTTGACACAATTTCCACTACAAAAATAGATGAATTATTGGCGGAACAATGCGCATCTATGTCCACATTGAACCCTGATTATGGAACACTTGCGTCCCGAATTGTCGTATCAAATCATCAGAAAAATACTCATCCATATTATTCAAATGTTGTAAATATTCTTTACAATTTTAAGGACGTTCACGGTAAAAAAATGCCATTATTGTCAGATAATTTATTTGAATTTACGAGTAATTATATTCAAGAAATCGAAAATATGATAGATTATGAACGTGACTATTTAATTGACTATTTTGGGTTTAAAACGCTTGAAAAAACTTATCTAATTAGAGTTGGAACAACAATCATAGAAAGACCGCAGCATATGTGGATGCGTGTTGCGATTGGTATTCATTGTAATATAAAAACAGAAACCCCAGAAGAGACACTTAGACTTGTAAAGGAAACATATGACTTAATGTCTTTGAAATTTTTTACACATGCTACTCCTACACTCTTTAATGCCGGAACTCCAAGAGCACAATTATCTAGTTGTTATTTAATTGCTATGGAAGAAGATAGTTTAGATGGGATTTATAATACTTTACATGATTGTGCTCAAATATCAAAATATGCTGGAGGAATTGGATTACATATTCATAATATAAGAGCAAAGGGCACACATATACAAGGAACAAATGGAACATCAAATGGTCTTGTTCCCATGTTAAGAGTGTTTAATAATACTGCTAGGTACATTGACCAGGGTGGTGGAAAAAGAAATGGGTCGTTTGCTATTTATTTAGAGCCTTGGCATGCAGATATTTCTGATTTTTTAGAACTAAAAAAGAATCATGGCGACGAAGAGTTGAAGGCACGAGACCTATTTTATGCTCTTTGGATACCCGATTTATTTATGGAGCGTGTCAAAGAAAACGGTAAATGGTCACTATTATGTCCTCATGAGTGCCCTGGTTTAAGTGAAGTTTATGGAGATGATTTTAAACAATTATATAAAAAATATGAAAGTGATGGGCGAGTTAGAAAAACAGTTTTAGCACGTGACTTATGGTTTCAAATTTTGGACGCACAAATGGAAACTGGAACACCTTATTTGCTGTATAAAGATGCTGCTAATAAAAAATCAAATCAGAAAAATCTGGGTACCATTAAGAGTTCCAATTTATGTTCTGAAATTATTCAGTACTCAGATGATAAGGAGACAGCAGTTTGTAATTTGGCGTCAATTGCGCTCCCTGCGTTTGTCAACGAATCAACCAAGCAGTTCGATTTTAGTAAATTATTAGAAGTGACAAAGGTAATAACTAACAATCTGAATAGAGTAATTGATATTAATTTTTATCCGACTGAAAAGACAAGAGTAAGCAATTTTAAACATAGACCAATTGGAATTGGTGTCCAGGGGTTAGCTGATGCGTTTATTCTAATGGATATTGCGTTTCATTCAGATGAAGCAAAACAATTAAATAAAGAAATTTTTGAAACAATTCATTATGGAGCTTTAACAAAAAGTAATGAACTCGCAATTGAACGTAAGACAAATCCAGAAACAAATCATTTTACAGAGGATGAACTAACAAATTTGCCAATCGAATTGAAAGGCTCATATAGTTCCTTTGTCGGCTCACCGGCATCGCAAGGGGTCCTCCAATTTGATATGTGGCACAACTTTACGGGACATTCATCTTCTCTAGGATATGACTGGACCGCCTTAAAGACCAGTATAACAAATCATGGTCTAAGAAATTCACTTCTTGTCTCACCAATGCCAACCGCATCAACCTCACAAATTTTAGGATATAATGAGTGTTTTGAACCAATTACTAGTAATATTTATAGTCGGAGAACAATGGCCGGTGAATTCGTGCTACCAAATAAGTATTTAATGAAAGATTTGATAAAAATGGGACTGTGGAATGAAGAAATTAAAAACAATATTATTGCGAATAAGGGTTCTGTTCAACAACTTACTATTTTACCACAGCATATTCGTAATAAATATAAGATAGTATGGGAAATACCAATGAAACATATTATTGATATGGCAGCAGATAGAGGAGTATATATATGTCAGAGCCAAAGTATGAATTTGTGGATGGAAGACCCAGTATATAATAAATTGACATCTATGCATTTTTATGCGTGGGAAAAAGGTCTAAAGACAGGAATTTATTATTTAAGACGAAAGGCTAAACATCAGGCTCAGCAATTTACAATTGAACCAGAAATAAAAAAGGCAGAGAATGTTCAAGATGAAGAAATTTGTGAGATGTGTTCATCTTAAATTATAGATTTTGATTAGACTCTAATTTAGACTTAGACACAGACTTTGATTTGGACGCAGACTTTGATTTGGACGCAGATTTTGATTTGGACGCACTTTTGTCTTCAAATATATTCATAAACCCTTGTTCTACAATTCCAGTTTGTTGATTTAAATATTGTTTTGTTAGTTCGCAAGTATTTTCATTTTGCGGAGATACCTTTAAAATATATTCTCTGATTCTTTCATTTGTATTACAAACATCAAAAGCTTGACTGCCTGGAAAGGACATGCCATATACGCGCAAACATATTACAGCATCAATAATTGCGTCATGCATATATTCTCCTTCCGGTATATATCCAAAATAATGTTTATAAGCCTCTATTAGCTTAGTTTGCTTAATTTTATAAACATATTTTGGAATTTTGGTTTTTGGGTCTATATATTCCATTCCAACTTTTAAATTACATATTGGAGTAGTAATTTCCTGCGTACATTCAAAATTTTCATCTTTCATCATTTCTAAAATGTGTAGCATATTATGCTCTTTCGAAATACGTAAAAGTTCAGCCACTATCATTCGCCTATCAAAGTCTACATTATGCCCAACAATTATATCTGCTTTTTCAACATCCTGCATAAATTCATTTAATGTATCGTAAATATATGCTTTGCTAAATGAACTCATTTCTTTTATTTTATCTTCAGTTATGTGATGAATTTCTTTACTTTCATCAGATATCTTTACAGAAGCCGGAATATCAATATATTTATTATATATTTTAGTATTCTCTGGGTTATCCGTGTCATATAAAATATAAGCCAATTGGATAATACTAGGATAATTTTCAATTTCCTTTTCCCACAAACTTATATCTTTAAGTAAACTGCGTTCGTGTTCTCGCTGTTTATTAAAGGCAGAATGCTTTTTTTTTGGCAGTGCCGTAGTTTCTGAATCAAATACCATAATTTTTGTCATTTGTTAGTTGTTAATATAATAAAATAGAAAAATATTTATTATATTTCAATTTTACTTTATTGTATGTGGCAATAAATCTCTTAAACATTTTTACATTTTATGAAAACATTTTACAAATTCCAAATGACCTTCGATGCCATTTTGTAATACCATATTGTTTAATACCATCCATATGACGTTTTGACCCATAACCTTTGTTAGAATCAATACCATATTTTTCAACTAGTTCAGGGTTTTGTATACAAAGTTCTTCAATATATTTGTCTCGTTCTACTTTTGCCAGAATAGAAGCTGCTGCTATTGACGTATATTTATTATCTCCGCCTTCTATTGTCTCATATTTAGCATTTTCTATACGATTGTTATTTTTATTAACAATAGTTAAAGGTTTAAAGTAATTACCATCAATTAGCAAAAACAGGTTATTCGTATCTAGTCCTTTTAACTGTCTCATAACAGACCGAATAGCCTTATGCATTGCTGATTGGGTTGCTTGTAATATATTTATTTCATCTATTACACGTTCGTCTTCATATTCAACTGCCCATGCCACAGCATGTTGTTTAATATATTCAGCAACTTCTTGAATTTTTTTAGGATTTTTTGAAGTAAATTTTTTACTATCTTTCATTTTAAAATGGTCAAAGCTATCATCTTTAGGTAAAACAACAGCGCCACTATAAACTCTACCAAACATAGGTCCTCTTCCAACTTCATCTGCTCCTATTTCAATTATATTTGCGTCTAGATTATAGAACTTCTTTAATAAACACTCGTTTATTACTTCAACAGTGTCTTTTTCATGATTCTTTATTTCTGTCTTAACATTTGACGCACGTTTAGTATATTTTCTAGTTGTTTTTATTACAGGTACTTCTTCTTTATCAGAATCTTCAATAATTGTAGCGCTAATCGAGTCAGACATTTTTACAGTATTTATAATATAAACAAATATTAATTATACAGATTCAATTTTAAAATTACAATAATTTAAAATTTAATATAATACTTTTGACTTAACTTTTTTCACAATATAAATTATACAATGAATAAAGAAATATTGATGCTTTTTATAATTCTACTATTAGCCCTAGTTTTATGTTCTTTTTTAGGCGGTAGTAATTGTTCCGGCAAAGAAGGATTTACTAGTCAAAATATTAATGGTACATATAAAGGCCCTAATGGTGTAAAGGCTGTAGTTACAGACACTTCAATTGTATTTTCAAATAATGGCAATATTACTACATTAACAAAGAGTAGCTCATCAGGTACAACATATACTAGTTCAAATGGATACAAAGCTACTTTTGACTCTAATGGTAAATTAATAATTACTGACAGCCAAGGTAATGAAATAACTATAAATAATTCATCATCTTCATCTTCATCTAATAATTCTAGTTCTAATTACGACAATTATAATCATTATTATGGCTCATCTTATCCAACTATTTACTATGGTCCAAATAACAGCACAGCTAAGGTTATTAATATTGATGGTAAGGGACAAATTGTAATTACTAATGCTAATGGTACTACAAATATTTATTATGTTGATAATAATTCATCGTCAATGTTTAGTTCAACAAAAACATATAAAGGTCCTAATGGTGGTATTGCTGTAATTACAACAGATAGTAATGGTAAGAAAATGGTAAAAATTACGATGCCTAATAGTAGCCCTATACTATATAGCTCGGATAATACATACGCTTCTACTAGTCAAGACCCAACATTTAACCAATACTATGGACCAAGTGGTGGACAAGCAACAACTGTATCTGGCTCTAATGGTAATACTATTGCGGCAACATCTACAGATTATTCTACCTCACTACCTACTGGTATACCGGCTAGCCAAATACCAGCAGGCCAAGAGGACTTGTATATTTTAAAGTCAGAAGTGGTTCCCCCAGTATGTCCTAAGTGTCCTGAAGCGATTGTTCAATCATCAGATACGTTCGATACATCAAAATGCCCTCCTTGCCCTCCTTGCGCCCGTTGCCCCGAGCCAGCATTTGACTGTAAAAAGGTTCCAAATTATAACTCTTTTAACCCAGATTTTATGCCTGTACCTGTTCTAACTGATTTTAGTAATTTTGGAATGTAAATAATATATAATTTTATATAAATTTGTATATTATTCATTTTTATCAAATCTCCTAGTTTTGATACATTTTTTATCTATTTGCATAGACTTTCCCTTTTGCTCTTGTGGTACAATTTTAATTATACATTTGGATTTCTTTCCGTATAGCGGTTCGACGCAACCTTTTTCTCCTTTATCTAATTCCATGTTTACAAAATTAGGATACAATTTGGGTTTTTCATGTGTACATCTAGACCTAAAATGTTCATAACGTTCTCTAACGTCACAATAAGTTAATTCAGATTTCTTTTTTAACATTTTATTTACCAACTCATGTAAATTATAAATGTAACGAGAAAAGGTATCACGGCTTTCCATATCAGCCATGGTTAAGGGTAATTGCTTAAAATTTGTCACTAAGTTTTTGCGACAGGTTCCACATGGTAATACATTTTGAAGCGACAAAATAAAATCTCTATATTGGTGTTTTTGTTCTAAAGTAGGATTCACTGGATAATTAAATGATATAGTATGAAGTAATGTCCATGCTACTGGACCCCAAATTTTTGTAACCATACCATCACCTGAAACAAAATCGTTTTTTTTGAAAACACGGCGCTTCTTAGTATTATTATGTTTAGCATTATTCTTACGCGTTTTGGTCATTTAGTTATATATCTCTTATTCTATAAATAGAAAAAATAATAAAATAAAAATATCAGTTTAAATTAATGAATACAAATACAAATACAAATACAAATTTAATAATGCAATATGCTAAATCAACCCAAAATGTGTGTTTATGTTTAAGCATTTCAGCATTACTAATTATAATATTCATATTATCTCCATTAAATAATATTTTTATGTCTTCATTATTTGGTAAAGCAATAATATCAAGTTTGTTAGTTTATACAATGTATTATAATTTAATTCAGACTAATAATTTTTCATCCAACTTTAATATTTCATTTTTGGATGCTAATTGGAGCCATATAAAAACAAACGTATTATGTAGTTACATATTTACATTATTTACATTTTTTTTATTATGTTCAGTATTACGAGCATAATTATTTACATAATCAAGATATAAATTTAGGGAAACATTTATTTAGATTGTTCTTTTTTAGTAATAGCCAATTTATATTTAGTCATATAAACTTCTCTAATTTTGTAAATTTTCTGATAATATACACTATCATTTTTACAATCGTTTCTATTTATTATATGTAAATTACCATCAACATCTCTTATAATCATTTGGTTCTTATTTATAAAATACCATTTTAACTTTATATTCGTTTAAAATATATATTCTAATTTATTCCTATTTAATATATATATAATGACTGATATTGTTGGCAAAATTTCAAACATGTTCCCCAAAACCAACTTTAATGGATTACTAGGTTCTAAACCACTTGAAACAAAACATTTAATAATGATTGGCGTCGCATTATTTGTTATTGCTGGGTTAATATATTTGTTTTATAAATATTCAAATAATAATATTGAGGCATTTAACGCAAATAGAGAAAATGTACCTGTTTCAGAAGAACAACCAAATAAGATAGCAACCATGATGATGTTTACTGTTGACTGGTGTCCACATTGTCAAAAAGCTAAACCAGAATGGGAAAATGTAAAGGCAAAATATGATGGTAAAAATATTAATGGTTACAAGATGTCCTTTGTTGAATATAATTGTACTGAAGAATCTACAGAGGTTAATGAATTATTAGATAAGTATAAGATTGAAGGTTATCCTACATTAAAATTAATAAAGGATAACCAAGTTATTGAATATGATGCTAAACCAACTGAATCTACAATTACACAATTTTTAAATACGGTTCTCTAAATAATGTAATCATATACTAACTCTTCTTTTTCCTTTTCTCTTTCTTTTTTTCTTATTTCTTTTTGAATAATAAATTGTTTGGCAGATTCAACGCCTTTATCAAACAATTGCTGTCTTCCTTCTATTGTTCCAATAGCATGTGATATAATTTCAATTGATAATGAAGTTGTACTAGAACAACATTCTAATATATTGTCTATGTTGTCATATTTAATACTGCTTGTAATATAATTCATTGAATTTAATGATAATGCTAAAATAAAATCCATCAAATCTGAATCATCATTTATTATATTATTACCAGAACATTCACTCCCATCAGCATTTTTGTAAACAAAATTTAAACCGAGTATTTCATCTTTATTTGAATGGTCTCTTATGCAATAATTTAACGGAAAATTATCTAACATTCCTCCATCCATTAAACACATATTGTCCATAATTGTTGGCATAAAAACACCGGGTATTGAGCATGTCATATATGCTGCGTTTATTAATGGCAAATCAGGGTATAATATGTGCGTTATCTCAACTGTTTTATATGAATTTATATCAAAAGCAAAAAAATGCATATCAGTTTGAGAATATTCATAAAACTCTTTTAATGTTATATGTAATGATAAATCTTTTGCTGACAATAGTGGTTTAAATATTTTCTCTATTATATTGATGTCATATAACCCTTTGTTAGTATACGTATCCATTATTTGTTTAGCATTTAACTTGAATATATCTTTCCATGGCCTTTCAATAAAATATTTATTTATTGTTGGATAGTCATATTTTAAAGCTAAACCAATACCTAAAATAGCTCCAATTGACGTAACATAAATACTTTCAATATCAGCAACATTAAAAAATTTTATATTACATAAATAGTCTGTAGCTCCTAAAAACGAGAATCCAATTGGACCTCCGCCAGATATAACCAAATGTTTTATTGTCATTAATTAATTATCTATAATATATTTATTTTTAGATACTTACTAACAAAATACATTGTAGTTTAAAATATATTTTCTTCATTTGTTTTAAATGGCAAATATTTTTAATCTGGATAATTCAGCTGATTTTTCAGAAAAAATCAATATTGATGAACTATATGAAAAAAAACGACAAATAGATGTAAACAAATTGGAGCTATTTAAGAAAATTCTAAATCGCATTCATGTAAGAATTAAAACAGTTGCCAAACAAAGTACACTTGAACGTTTTTGTTGGTATGTCATACCTGAAATAATAATTGGCGTACCAAAATATGACCAAGGTGCTTGTATCGCATATATAATGGATACACTACAAAAAAACGGGTTTCAAGTGCGTTATTTTCATCCCAATACTGTATTTATTTCCTGGGACCATTGGGTCCCTACATACGTAAGGACAGAGATTAAGAAGAAAACTGGTATTAATATCAATGAATATGGTGAGAAAATTGAAGATGAAAAAGACGAAGATTCCAATGAATATGAAAATACAATAGAAACAAAGGGAATTTTAAGTTTAGAACAAATTAAAAATAGCAAAAAATATACTCCTATTAATTCTTACAAACCATCAGGTAAACTTGTTTACAGTGAAGATATGATGAACAAGTTGGAAAATAAAATGACTTAGAATTAATATAATTGTTTTATAATGTAGAATATATAATAAAATATATTCTTATTATATAAATTATCATATGCCTACATTTGGTAAGAAACATAAATCTAATAATAATAAAACAAGAAAATGTAAGTTATCCAAATCGGAGATGCGATTAGTTTGCGATAATAACACACATGTTTTAGAGAGTTTTGAAAAAGATTTTGAAAACAAATTTAAAAATAGTTTAATAACCGAAAACACAAACATTGAAAAATCATTAGTCAAAATGTTCAAGACACCATTTACCCCGTCAAAATACACACCAAAAAATGATTATTATACATATATAAATTATCAATGGATTGCTGATAAAACTAAAGAGCTTCAGAAAAAGAGTAAGTATTATGTCCAAGTTGATAGTTTTAGAATAGTTCAAGAAAAAGTATATTATGAGTTAATAGATATTGTAAAAGAATATACAAGAACTAATGATACTGCCAAATCTAGAGCAATTAAGAATTTATACGACTCGATGTTACATTTAGACAATAAAGAAGCAGAAGACCAAGTAAAATTTACTGCGAAATATAGGATTGACAAAGGTATTGCTGATGGCAACTTATATTGGCTTTTAGCGCAAATAAATCAAAATGAGACTATTTCTTGGGGATGTCCTATTGTCTGGTCTGTTTCAAAGGATTCGAAACATTCTTCTCTTTATAAGAGTAATATTTCACCACCTCAACTAACAATATACGATTATATGATATATGTTGATGATGAAACTGCTGACGCACCAACCAAACATTATAAACGAGTTTTTAAATCTAAATACTTGGATTTTATTAGACAAATGTTTGATGCTTGTCTTGGAAAAGGACATGGCTTAAATGCTACTGATGTATGGGATGTTGAATATGAATTATTAATAGCAATGGGATGTGAGTCGGTTAAAAATGAGAGCAAAGAATACTACAATGTTGTCACCAAGGAAGAAGCATTGACAAAATATGGTTTTGACTGGGAAAAACTTGCCACTGAAATTGGCTACAAAAAGGTACCAAACACATTTATATGTAGCAATCTCAGTTATTTGAAATGTATTATGGAGATTTTAACAAAGGATGATGCTTGGAAGACACCTAAGTGGAGAACTTATTTTATGTATATCATTTTCCGCCAAATAATGCGTTTTCATAAAAAATGGAGATTGATTTACTGGGAGTTTCATGGTAAATTTATTAGAGGACAGTCATCACCTTGGCCTGAGGAAATTTATCCGGTTTTTGGTTTGTCTCTATGTTTCAATACATTCTTAACAAATGAATATATTAGACACAATAAAAAACAAGAACATGTAGATTATGTTTCAAATTTAGCTACTGACTTGCTAACTGTATTTAAACGAATTATTAAGCGTAATACTTGGTTGTCGCCTGAAACTAAGAAATACGCGTTACTTAAGTTAGAGCATATTAAGTTGATTATTGGTAACCCAATAATGCTTAGAGAAGACCCTGTTTTAAATTACAATAGTAGAGGCGCGTATCAGAATATTAAGAAGATTGCTTGGTGGAGAACAAAGAAGTTAATATCTATTGATGGCACAGCATATAAGGGTGATATTCCAACAATTGATTGGGAGGAATTTAAACTAGTAGGCTCACAAGCATATATTGTAAATGCTTATTATACTCCCATTGAAAACACCATTTATATACCTTTAGGATATTTACAAAAGCCGTTTATTGATTTGGATGAACGTGGTATAGAATATAACTTGGCACATATTGGATATACTTTAGGGCATGAAATGTCGCATTGTTTAGACGACACTGGAAGCAAATATGACTATAAAGGTAATTTACATAATTGGTGGACAAAAGATGACCGTCGAAAATTTGACGCAAAGGTTCGGGATGTAGTTAAGCAATATGAGGCCTTTGCTTTATATGATGGAATTAAAATGGATGGAACATTAAGTACTGGGGAAAATTTAGCAGATATTTCAGGTTTAGCAATTTGCGAGGAATATTTAAGAGACTTTCAGCAAAAGAATGATGATATTGTGCCAATTAAGTCACTCTCATTTGAAGCCTTTTTTGTTTATATTGCCATACAAGCGCGCCAAAAGATTGCCGACAAGGCTATTAAGGCACAATTAAAAGTTAATCCCCATCCGATGGATAAATACAGAGTAAATTGCCCATTAACTCGTTTAGAATTATTTAGGAGTATTTACAATATTCAAAAAGGCGATAAAATGTATTGGCCTTCAACAGATACAATTTGGTAAAATCAATTTAAAGAAATATTATTAACAATATATTTAGTAAAATATTTTGTCTTATTAAGAAAAAATATTTTTTCTCAAAGTAGTATATAAAATGGTAAAAACCGCTAAACGAATGTCTCAACGTCGTGCTCGCTCTCAAGCTATGCGCAAAATGAAATCTATGAGAAAGGCAATGAGTATGATGAAGGCCAAGGGTGCCGCTAAGTCTGCCTCTGCCTCCAAGGCTGCCAATGCTGCTAAGGGTGCCGCTAAGTCTGCCTCCAAGGCTGCTTCTGCTGCCGCTTCCAAGGCCGCTAATGCCTCCAAGGCTGCTTCCAAGGCTGCCACCAAGGGTGCTGCCAAGAGTGCTGCCAAGGCCGTTGCTGCTGCCGCGTCTCAGGCTAAGGCTGCTGCCGCTCAAGCTTCCGCTGCCGCCTCAAAGGCCAAGGCTGCTGCTGCTATGTAAATTATAGGCATAATACTTTTACTCATGTTAAATAGTGTTATATAGTTTATATTATTATTTGTAATAATATAAATTCCTGATATTAATACTTATATGTTACTTATTGACATCATCTAATCGGTCATTTTTTCTGTCTTTGACATCTTTTTATCCGGTTCTTCTGATAATGATTTGGGTTCCGTCTCTGACGTCATTTTATCTGATTCTTCTAATAATGCTTTGGGTTCTGTCACTGACGTCATTTTATCTGATTCTTCTGATACTTCTGATACTTCTGATACCTTATTATATTCATCAGTTTTAGAATCTAAATCAGAATCCAATTGCCTATTTACTTCCTTTTCTAATGTTT
>Ga0114971_10001790_pt1 | contig 14634 bp, 15 predicted proteins | sample M_140625_MF_Meta_FD_87320 | JGI IMG/M metagenome (GOLD analysis project Ga0114971, IMG submission 87320) | Freshwater microbial communities from Lake Montjoie, Canada to study carbon cycling - M_140625_MF_MetaG | ecosystem: Environmental > Aquatic > Freshwater > Lake | place: Lake Montjoie... | reverse complement strand
GAATTTATTGCAAAGCCAATTATCTTTGCGAGTTGCATTATTTCGCACAGAAAAAACCGGAGAAACAGAAATCGACGCCGAAGATTTAACAACGCCATTCTCTCTTTCAAGAATCTCGTACGTTGACGGATTTGAATTTGAATCAACTGGAAGAATTACCAAAAATTGGGAAATTTTCGCCAATGTTTCTTTCTTAGAAGGAAAAGTTGAGAAAAGCTCTAACCCTCTTGCTGAAGGCTTGAATACTACGAATACTCCATGGGCATCAGGAAATATTTGGAGCAGCTTTAAACTTGATGAAAACTGGCGCATCGCCGGAGGCGTTGATTTTGTTGGCTCGCGCCAAGGATACCAAGTTAGCACGCTTAAACCTTACGTTTCTCCTGTAATCAAAAGCGTTCCGGGATATGCGCGACTTGACTCTATGATATCTTGGGAAAACAAAAAATTTATTCTAAAACTAAATGCTTTCAACTTGTTAAATAAAAAATATTACGAGTCAATTCATACGTTTGGAAACCACGCAATGCCCGGGGTTGGAAGATCTGCGCAATTTACTCTTGGCTATAAATTTTAACCCTTGCTTGTCTAGCTTTCGATAAGTTAGAATATGCTCAACCAAGTTAAAGATGCCGATCTTCTAACTTGCTTAAGTATAGAGAAATTGCAAATAAATTCTATCATGACCAAGAAAAAAACCGCCTATTCTTGCCAATCTTGTGGTGCCGTACATTTTAAATGGAGCGGCAAATGCTCTGACTGCGGGGCATGGAACAGTCTTGTCGAAGAATTCGAAGAAGGCGGCACAACATCGCATTTTTCACGAATTGCATCAGAAAAAAAATCCGGAAAACCTGTCGTAGGCAAGCTTGACTTAATTCCTCTTGATGGAGAAGCGCAAGATTTTCCTCGCGTAAAAACCAACATCAAAGAATTAGATCGCGTGCTTGGAGGCGGCTTGGTGCAAGGCTCGGTCATCTTAATTGGCGGCGACCCTGGTATTGGAAAATCAACTTTGCTTTTACAAACGGCCGATGTTTTAGCAAAAACAAAAAATCACGTAATTTATATTTCTGGCGAAGAATCAGTCGACCAAGTTCGCCTTCGAGCCAAAAGACTAGGCATTGCGCAAGGCGGAATTCAACTTGCAGCAACAACAAATGTTTCTGACATTGTAAATTCTATAAAGCCAGACCAGTCTACTGCGACAGTCATTATCATCGATTCAATTCAAACAATGTTTTTAGAAGAACTTTCTTCTGCACCCGGAACAGTGTCTCAAGTGCGCGCCGCCGCTGGTGAATTAACAATTTTTGCTAAAAAAAATAACATCACATTATTAATTGTTAGCCACGTTACAAAAGACGGGCAAATAGCTGGTCCAAAGGTTTTAGAGCATATGGTCGACACTGTTTTATATTTTGAAGGCGAAAAAGATTTGCACTTCAGAATTTTGCGCGCAATTAAAAATCGCTTTGGCGCTGCTGGTGAAATTGGCGTTTTTGAAATGAATGATATCGGGCTTTCAGAAGTAAATAATCCAAGCGAATTATTCCTTGCCTCTTACGATCGTGACACTAGCGGAACCGCCGTATTTGCTGGCGTTGAAGGCACTCGTCCAATTTTAGTCGAAGTGCAAGCCTTAATTTCGCCATCTTACATGCCAACACCAAGACGCGCAGTTGTCGGATGGGATCTTAACCGCCTAGCCATGCTAGTAGCAGTGCTTGGCAGCCGATTTGGCCTCAATCTTTTTGACAAAGAAATTTATCTAAACGTAGTTGGCGGAATTGAAATTAAAGAAACCGCAGCAGATCTTGCAATCGCCTGCGCCTTGATTTCAGCGGCGCGCGACGTTGCCATCCCATCATCAACAATTGCAATTGGCGAAATTGGCCTAACTGGCGAAGTGCGCATGATCAACAACCTTGAAGGCCGCTTAAAAGAAGCGATGCGCCTTGGCTTTAAAAACTGCATCATCCCCAAAGCAAATGAAAAAAATAAAAATTTTGCCGCTTTGCAAAAATCTTTACCCGAGTTAAACTTCAAAACAGTTGCCCACGTTCGCGATTTAGCCCAATTTTTTAAAAAAAATTAATTTATGAAAAAAATATTATTAATTCTGTTAATCAGTTCATCCCTTTTAAATCAAGCATTTGCAGCCGACAAAGAATTTCTTGTGCAAATTAAAGATCATAAATTTGTGCCAGAAATTTTAGAAGTTCCAGTGGAAACAAAATTTAAATTGATCGTTGAAAATCTTGATGAAACGACCGAAGAATTTGAAAGCGCCGATTTGCGTAAAGAAAAAATTGTTTCTGGCGGAAAAAAAATCACGCTAATAATTACGCCGCTTAAAGCTGGAGAATATAATTTTTTTGGCGATTTTCATGCAAAAACTGCTCGTGGTAAGTTGATTGCAAAGTAATAACTGCGTAACCTTAAAACACCCACATCGCCCCCCTATCGTCTTTATTTTAGACATATTTTACCCAATTGCCATTCCTGTAAAAGCGGGGTCTACTTCTATTAAATTCAGACAAACCACCCTCCGCCTTCACAAGAATTACAAGGCCCATAAAAAACAACAAAAAACCCTTTACATTAATATTTAGTTATGCGATAATGATAATCATTATCAGTTATAACTATTTAAAAAATGAGAAATATCGCGATTAACCAGCATTTTATTGTGCCAAACAGCTTTTTTGATAAGAAAAAATTTCTTTCGCCAAATTTCTTGGCTTTTCTTTTTGCTGTCGCAATCCATTCATCTTTGCTGCTTTTTGTTTTTTTTCAAAACAATAATTCAAACCAACCTATTTTATCATTTACGGTAACAATGCTTGATGTCTCTGCATCATCTTCAAACTTTGTGGCAAGTGATGCCTCTGCTGCAAGCAATTATAAATCTGCAGCCTCAAATAAAATTGAGGAAAATAAAAATGCTCTTGGCGTTTTGGCGAAAAATAATCAAGAATCTTTAAAGCAAGATTCCAAATCTGATAAAAAAACTCTGCAGGCAAATAATTCTAGCCAGCAAACTGCGGTAATTTCGCCAACTAAACAAGCAATTTTTGATGCTGCTTATTTGCGAAACGAAGCCCCAATCTATCCCCCACTATCGCGTCACTTGGAAGAGCAAGGAACCGTGCTGCTAAACGTCTTTGTTGATGTTGACGGCAAGGCGCAAGACGTTATTATCAAAAAAAGTTCTGGCTTTTCAAGGCTTGATAAAGAGGCGCTAAAAACTGTAAAAAAATGGAATTTTATTCCCGCAAAACAAGGAGATAAAATGACGGCTTCTTGGGTGCAAGTTCCTGTTGATTTCGTACTCGAAAATTAAAAATATAATTATGGAACATAATTTAAAACAAAACTTAATAAATTTTTGGATGCAAGGCGATGCGGTTAATCACTTTGTTATCATCATATTGCTAATGATGTCAATTTTAAGTTGGATGCAAATTGGTGCAAAAATTTGGCGCATTTCTAGACGAAAATATATCATAAAAGCGGTGGAAAATTTTTGGCGCAAATCTTCAATCGAACAAGCGATAAAAGAAATTTCAGATGATCTTGGAGAATCGCATAATTTTACAGATCTGGCGAAGTGCGCCAATAGTGCAATTCAGCATTATGACCATCAGAAAAAAAACGAGATTGGTAAATATTTAAATCGCGAAGAATTCATCACCCGCACTTTACGCCAAAGCATTACGCGCTCAAAGTCAAAGCTTGAAGCTGGCATGATGTTGCTGGCGTCAATTGGTGCGGTTGCTCCTTTTGTGGGGCTGTTTGGTACGGTTTACGGAATTTACAACGCGCTTATCGGAATTTCTGCAGCAGGCTCGGCAAGCTTAAACACCGTGTCAGGGCCAGTTGGCGAGGCATTAATTATGACAGCACTTGGCCTGTTCGTAGCAATTCCGGCGGTTTTAGCATATAATACTTTTGTGCGCACAAATCGCCTTGAAATGATTGAATTAGACGGCTTTGCCCACGATTTACTTTCTTACTGCGACACAGGCGCAAAAATTTCAACTGCAAAAAAATAATATGTCGATTGGAAGTTTTGACAAAAATGACGATAACGAAGCAATGAGCGAAATCAACACTACACCGCTTGTAGACGTAATGTTGGTTTTGCTAATTATTTTTATCATCACCGCGCCTTTAATTACAAATACGGTTAGTGTTAATTTGCCAAGCACCAAAAGCATTGCAACGCCACAAAAAAATAATGTCGTAAATGTCGCCATTGATGCAAACGGACAATTATTTTGGAATAATAAAAAAATTAATGAAGATGATCTTTCGCAACTTTTAGTTGATACAAAAAAAGATAAAAACGAAACAGAAATTCATTTGCAGGCCGATGAAAATACGCCTTATAAAAAAATTACTCAAATTATGGCACATGCCCAGAAGGCACAAGTTTCTAAGATCGGATTCGTCAGTAAAGTTTCAAATAAATAAAATATGTTAATGAAAAATATTTTCTCGCGCAAAAAAAATGAAGGCAAAGCAACGATGAGTGCCTTGACTTTTTTAATGTCATTAACGGCCTATAACCCCTTATTTGCCGCAGATGAAAAAATTACAAAACTTTCTCCTGTTATTGTAAAAGAAAAAAAAGATATTAAAAATCAAGGATACAAATCGGGAAATACCACAATTGGAAAATTCTCACAAGCCGCTCGTGACGTGCCTCAATCGCTTACTATAATTAATCGCAATTTAATCGAAGATCGCAATGCGACGTCTTTAAAAGAAGCGCTGCGTAATGTTGCGGGCCTTACTTTTAACGCTGGAGAAGGCGGAAGAATTGGCGACAACATTACAATTCGTGGCTTCGGGGCATCAAGCGATTTATATCTTGATGGCATGCGCGACAACGCACAATATAATCGCGACACTTTCAACATGGAAAAAATTGAAGTATTGCGCGGCGCGGCGTCAATGACCTTCGGGCGCGGCTCTACTGGCGGGGTTGTAAATCAAGTTGCTAAAGAACCAGAACTAGACCGCAATTCTGTAATTAGCCTAACTGGCGGAACCCAGTCTTACGCTCGCGAAACGGCAGATTTAAACCAAAATATTGGCGACAATTCTGCGCTTCGAATAAATTTAATGAAAACAAATTCACAAAGCAACCGAGACGTTGTAAAGCATGATTCTCTAGGCTTTGCGCCATCTCTAAAATTTGGAATTGGCACTGAAAATGAATTATTATTAGCATATTCTCATCTAAAATATGACGACATTCCCGACCTTGGAATTCCAATTCCAACAGTTGATTCAGCCAAGCCAATCGCGGTTTCAAACGATAGTTTTTACGGATTTGCAAATGCCGATTACCAAAAAGATTCCGCCGATATTTTTACCGCAAAATATGTGCATAAATTTGACAGCGACAATCAATTAACATTGCTGGCACGCGACAGCCATGTAAAACGCGACTTGCGAGCATCCGCCCCATCTTACAATTTAACCACCGGATTAGTTAATCGCAACCGACAAGCGCGCGGCGCAGTTGAAGACACCGCAACCTTGCAAGCAAATTATACATCGAAATTTGAATTTTTTTCAATGAAGCACGAATTATTAGCTGGCGTTGAATATTTAAAAGAACGCGCCAGCCGCTGGTCATATTTTGCGCAGCCTTCAAACCCCGCAACAACGCCATTTAACCCAGATAATTACAACTTGCCAAATGGCTATGGCGCAACATATCAGCGCATTAATCCAATTCATTTTAGCGACAGCAACACTGGATTATACATGCAAGATTTACTCGAATTTATCCCCAATTGGAAATTACTACTTGGCGCAAGATATGACGATTTCAAGGCCGATTATTCTTCGTCAACCACGTCAACTGGCGCCTTGGTCAGCTATGAACGCCGCGATCGCGTCTTTAGTTATCGCAGCGGATTAATGTATCAGCCATCAAAATTATCCACTTATTACGCATCTTACGGAACCTCTTTCAATCCATCCGGAGACCTTTACGCAATTGAAGCCCTCACTTCAGAAAACGCAAAAACAACAGACCCAGAAAAAAGTATCAACATGGAAATTGGCGCAAAATTAGATTTTCTTAACGGAGATTTATCTTTGCGCGGCGCATTATTTCGTTCAGAAAAAACCAATGAACGAAACACCGACCAAACCAACACCAGCGTAACTTTACTATCAGGAAAACGCCACACCGACGGCGTTGAATTTGAAGCAACCGGCAAAGTCACCAGCCGTTGGGAAATCTTTGGCGGAGTCGCTTTAATGAAAGCAAAAATTGACAAACACGTAAACCCACATGGCGTGGGGCTTACTCCTGTCAATACTCCGTCAATTTCAGGAAATTTCTGGAATACTTATAAAATTACTCAAAACTGGAAAATTGGCGGCGGCGTCGACTTTGTTTCAGAAAGACATGGCTATTCAATTAGCCAAACCGCAACTTCTGGGGTTTATCGTAAGCCCACAATCAGAAAGGTTCCGGGCTATGCGCGCTTTGACGCTTTAGTTCAGTGGGACAATAAACAATATTCAGTTAAATTAAATATTTTCAACTTGCTTGATAAAGAATATTTCGATTCAATTTATATAAATGGAGGCTTTGGCATTCCGGGCACTAATCGTGCTGGTCAATTGACTTTTAGTTATAAATTTTAACATTTTATGCTAACTCACGTAAAAGAATTATTATCTCAAGAGCAAGTTAATTATTGCCGCAACTTACTTTCAAATGGCAAATGGGATGATGGAAAAAACACGGCTGGAACGCAATCTGAACAAGCAAAAAATAATCAACAATTGTCGCAAGACGCTCCAGAGCTAGACGAACTGCAAGCAATAATTATAAAATCCATTCATCGCAACGGATTATTTTTTACCGCATCACTTCCAAAAAAAATCTTCCCCCCATTATTTAACCGCTATAGCGGCGCCAGCAATTCTTTTGGAAACCATGTCGACAACGCCATTCGCACTTTTGCAAAAAACGGCGAATCAATCAGAACAGATCTTTCCTGCACAGTTTTCTTATCAAATCCTAATGAATACGAGGGCGGAGAATTAATTATCGAAGACCATTATGGCGCAAATTCTGTAAAACTTGCAGCTGGTGACGCTATTTTATATCCCTCAACCAGCCTACACCGCGTTGAGCCCGTAACCAAAGGCGAAAGACTAGCCAGTTTTTTTTGGATTGAAAGCATGGTACGCAACAACGACCAACGCCGCATTTTATTCGACATGGACATGGCAATTTTAAACTTACGCCAAACCAGCGGAGAAAGCGACTCAACGGTTATTTTAACATCGTGCTATCATAATTTATTGCGTCTTTTTGCAGAAACTTAGTGCTGCAACCCAAGCCAAATTGAAGATGGTTAATTATAATAATTGGTATAATTTAATTTTACGCATCCGTAGCTCAACTGGATAGAGTGTTGCTTTCCGAAGGCAAAGGTTGTGGGTTCAAGTCCCGCTGGGTGCACCAATTATTTCGATGTCAACAACGCCGCAACACCAGGTAAATCTTTGCCCTCAAGCCATTCTAAAAATGCACCACCTGCGGTTGAAATATAAGTAAAATCATCCGCCAAATTAACCGAATTAATCGCCGCCACCACGTCACCGCCACCAGCAATTGACAATAATTTTCCACGACTTGTCAATAATGCAACTTCTTTAGCAAAACTTTCCGTCCCATAGTTGAAAGGCTTGATTTCAAAGGCTCCAAGCGGGCCATTCCATAAAACCGTTTTGTGATTTTTCAATTCATCAACAAGATTTTTCACACTTTTTTCACCAATATCTAAAATAAGTTCATCATCTTTAACGTCATCAAGCGAAGCGGTGCGGCACTGCGCATCTTTTTCAAATTTTTTTGCAACAACAACATCAAGCGGCAAAATAATTTTACATCCCGATTTTTTTGCCTTCTCAACAATTTTCAACACATCATTTTTCAACTCTTTTTCGCACAAAGATTTACCAATATCGTGCCCAAGCGCAAAAATAAAGCTATTCGCCATCCCGCCACCAACCACAATGCTTTGCGCCTTTTCAACCAAAGAGTTCAACAAATCAAATTTCGTCGAAACTTTAGCGCCACCAACCACCGCCATCATTGGCTTTTTCGCGTTTTCTAAAAGATTCGTCAGATTATCCAATTCTTTTTCCAATAACAGCCCCGCACAAGATTTTAAAATCGCTGGAATCCCCACAATTGACGCATGCGCGCGATGCGAACATGAAAATGCATCATTAACATAAATATCGGCCAAATCAGCCAATTTGCTAGAAAATTCAGGATCATTTTTAGTTTCCTGCTTATAAAAACGCAAATTCTCAAGCAAAATTATTTCACCATATTGCGCAAAAGCCACGGCCTGCTTGACTTTATCGCCAATGCAATCATCAACAAAACCAACTTTAACATCACCCATTAATTCTTGAATGCGCGCCAATAAAGGCCTTAGCGACATTTCAGGAACAATTTTTCCTTCCGGCCTACCAAAATGCGAAATAACAATTACTTTGGCATTTTGCTTAACTAAATATTTTAAAGTAGGAATAATCGCGCGAATTCTAGTATCATCTTCAATGCCCACGTCATTCATCGGAACATTAATATCAACGCGCAAAATTACATTTTTATTAGCAACCACACAATCTTTTAAACGAACAAAATTTGGCATTTTTATAATTTTATTTTTTATGAAGGTTATCTTTCAAGCCGAAAACCACAATATTTGCGCCTAAACACTAATCTTTTCAGCAAAAAAACCTTGCTTTTTTAGTCGCAATCTTCTATATTATAGGCCTTAATTTGCTTTTTTCACTATAAATATTTACTTTTAATACTCATGGGCACGAAGAATAACCCTAAAAACAGAAAGGCCGTCGAAAAGAAAAAACATAACGGCAAAGACATTGAACCAATCATGTACCACGGCGTTCACGCAGGGCACGGCAAATACATGGCCGCTAAATATAGTGGCTCAACCCAAATAGTCGTTGACACTTCTGGCAAGCCATTGCAATGGGAAGAAGTAATAAACTAATATAGCGCAAGATCTTATTCTTAGATAATTCCACATCTATAAAGATAAAAATCTAAGCAAAAAATAACAGCCTAAAATTAGTTATTTTTTTGTATTTTTCGTTTTTTAAACAACTTCATTTGAAATGCCTGAAGTAATTATCAATGGTCCCGCTGGAAGAATAGAAGGGAAATATCATCAAAATAGCAATCCAAAAGCACCCGTAGCTTTAGTGCTTCACCCTCACCCGCTGCACGGTGGCACGATGAATAATAAAATTACTTACAGCATTTACAAAACTTTCGTCAATAATGGATTTTCAGTTTTGCGCGTAAATTTTCGCGGCGTCGGAAAATCGCAAGGCAAGTTTGACAACGGCGCCGGAGAACTCTTAGACGCTACTGCCGTAATGAATTGGCTGCATGATCAAAATATGGAAGCTTCCGAATTCTGGGTTGGCGGATTTTCTTTTGGCTCGTGGATTGCACTACAGCTTGTAATGCGCCGCCCCGAAATTGAAAACTACATTTTAGTTGCGCCACCAGTAAATAAATATGATTTTAATTTTATTGTACCATGTTCATCCTCTGGCCTCATAGTTCAGGGCGATAAAGACGATATCTCTAAAGAAAGCGAAAGCGCGAAATTAGCAGAAAAATTATCAGCGCGCGATAGTGCAGAAGTTCATTACAAAATGATTCCAAACGCCGATCACTTTTTCAAAAACCAAGTCGAAGAATTTGAAACAGCAATCGACAATCATATTAAAGGCCGCTTGTTTGCCGATTCTGGCAAGGTGCGCAAAGTTAAGCGGGATAGAAGACGCCGCCGTAAGAAGAAAAACGCCGTTGAGGTGAAGCCTGAGCGTAATTATCAGCCGGTGAAATCCCTGTCGTCTTTCGAAAACTAATTGGCAATTTTAACAATCTGCGAATTGCAAGAAACGCGAATGCTTCGGCTTCAATTGCATCACCGTTGAATCCATAATCATCAATTGCGTTAATTTCAACTTGTGGCAAAGCTTTTTTCATCTCATCCATAATTGCAATATTTTTTCTTCCTCCGCCGCAAACAAAAATCTTTTTTGCCTCTCCGCATTTTTTTGCCAAAAAGTCAAAATTGATTTTAATGACCTGCGCATGCATATAGGCAAAGGTTGCAAGAGCATCTTCAATTTTTAAATCATTTATTGGCGCAAGTAATTTTGAAAAATCATTGCGATCAAAAGATTTTGGCGGCGCTTTATGAAAAATTTCATTTTGCAAAATTTCTTCAGCAAGAACAAAATCAACCTTACCGTTTTTTGATAAAGCGCCATTTTCATCATAGTCTAATTGCAGTTTTTTCTTGATTAAATCATCGAATGGCGCATTGCCAAAACAAACATCGAAAGCCTCGATATCTTGCTGGTCGTCATTAGCAAAATAAGTTACGTTACTGATGCCACCAATATTTAAAACCATTGCCGGCTTAGCTTGATTATGTAAAAGATGGAAGTGATAAATTGGCACAAGTGGCGCGCCTTGGCCGTTAAAAGCAACATCGCGATTACGAAAATTAGCGACAACATTAATGCCAGTTTTTGCCGCAAGCAATTCTGCATTGCCAATTTGCCATGTCACTTGATGCTGCGGAGCGTGTAAAATCGTGTGCCCGTGAAAAGCAATTGCGTCAACTTCATCAATGTTAATATTATTTTTTGCAATAAAATCATTAACAATTTTAGCGTTAAGCAGCGTAAATTCATTTTCGATTATCTTAATTTGCAAAAGGCTCGGAGCCCCGCTAATCAAGCTTTGCAAAGAATTTTTAGTTTCTGCAGCATAAGGATAATAAGAAAATTTTTGACGTTCGATAAAATTTTTACCATCACTGCGAATCAACGCAAGATCAACTCCATCCATAGATGTGCCGCTCATCAAGCCAATAGCGGTGTATATTTTATCATTCAAAAAATTTGGCATTTATTTTATTTTGATGTTGCGCTTATAATATTTCTAACCAATAACCATAAATTCAGGCAAATAATTTTGAGAAAATTTTAAAGAAAAATTATCAAGCCCAAATGTAAAGTTATTATGCTATAGACAGCGTCAATTAACTTTTTTTATCTCATTAATCAGCTTTGTAAAAATATCGGTATCGTAATTATCGTGCACGCCTTGCAACACTGAAGCAATGCGCTCTAGGCCCATTCCAGTATCAATGCAGGGCTTTGGCAATGGCGTCATTTTTCCATCCGATGTTTTTTCGAACTGCATAAAAACTAAATTCCAAATTTCAGTAAAGCGGTCTCCATCTTGGTCTTTGCTGCCAGGAACGCCTCCAAAAATTTTATCGCCATGGTCATAAAAAATTTCAGAGCAAGGACCGCAAGGACCAACATCGCCCATCGACCAAAAATTATCGTCAGAAGAAATTCTTATTATTTTTTCTTCTGGCAACATTGCAATTTTTTTCCAAAAATTTGCCGCCTCATCGTCGGTGTGATACACTGTCACCAAAAGCCTATCTTTGCTAACTTGAAGGTCTTTTGTTAAAAATTCCCACGCGTAAAAAATTGCCTCTTCTTTAAAATAATCGCCAAAAGAAAAATTTCCAAGCATTTCAAAAAAAGTGTGATGGCGCGCCGTAAAGCCAACATTGTCAAGGTCATTATGCTTGCCACCAGCACGCACACATTTTTGCGAACTAGCCGCACGCTTAAATTTAGGGGCTTCAACGCCAGTAAAATAATTTTTAAATTGATTCATCCCCGCATTTGTAAACATTAGCGTTGGATCATTATGCGGAATTAGCGGACTGGAAGGAATTATTTCGTGACCATTTTTTGCAAAATAATCAAGAAACTTCGTGCGAATTTGATTTGTTGAAAACACTGTGATATTGAATTAGAAATTTTAAATGAAGATATAGTCTTCACAAACTGTTAGCTAATTTATAGCTTCAAATTTATAATTTCCAATTTTTTATTTTAAAAATGGTGGGTCTGGGAGGACTTGAACCTCCGACCTCGCACTTATCAGGCGCGCACTCTAACCAACTGAGCTACAAACCCATTTTAAAAATTGGCGCAAGAAAACTTACGCCAACAAATTTATTTTTCGAACTTAACGTCTACTTTAGTAACGTCTTTATTTAACTTAGTTATAACTTCAGAAGAGATATCAAGACTGTCAACTGAAAATGCAACTTGTGAAATCGGGAAGATAATAGTAAGTTGTTTTTCTTTTGCAATATCAGCAACGATATCTTTCATTTTATCGTTGATTTTAGCCATTCCGTCAGCAGAAGCTTTTTTCAAACTTGCTTGCTTCTTTTCAACGAAAGCCTTTAAAGCGTCAATTTTTTTCTCGAACTCTTTTTGCTCTTTTTCAAAAGCTTCTTTAGAAAGGATATTTTTCTTTGACTCTAGCTTTTTTTGATCAGATTCAAGCTCTGCTTGTTTTTTATTGATTTCTTTTTGAAATTCATCTTGTTTTTTTGTCACTTTATTTTGTACATCAGCAACTGCTTTTGATTCTTTAGCGATTTTTTCAATATCAAGAACACCTATTTCGCCTGCACATGCAGCATTAATAGCAAATAAAGTAGCAAAAGATGCTAACAAAATTGTAATTTTGTGTTTCATAAATAAATAGTTTCATTAATTGTTTGTGATGATAAAACCTTCCATTTTTTAAAAAATGTAAACGTGTCGATGATTTTTTCAAGCCTAAGTTTAGCGAAAAATCAGCTTCAAATTAACAAAGTCAAAAAAGAAGGCCGCTAAATTTAACCGCTATTTTTTATTTTACAACTTGAATTTGTTCATTTCTTAATATAGAATTCCCATTACCTTCTTTTAGGTAATGTTAACAAAGGCGTTCACTTAAAATATTTTATCCAAAATCATCAAGCTTGATGCCTTTATAAACTTTACCGACTAAACGAAGCACTTAAAAATCTTACTAATTTTAGCATATTTTAATGAAAACTACTCGAAATGGCGATAAAACTGTTCGCCCTTCACAAAAAGAAGCAGAAAACGCCGTAAAAACTTTAATTGCTTGGGCAGGAGACAATCCAGAGCGCGAAGGGCTTCTTGAAACACCAAAACGCGTCGTTGAAGCATATCGCGAGTTTTTCGCGGGATATAACGAAAATCCAAGCGAAATTTTAAGCAAAACTTTTGAAGAAGTTGAAGAATATGATGACATCGTCTTGCTAAAAAATATGCGCCTAGAATCGCACTGCGAACATCACATGGTGCCTTTTATTGGAATAGCTCACATTGCCTATATTCCTGATAAAAAAGTTGTTGGAATTAGCAAAATTGCGCGCCTTTTAGATGTTTTTGCAAAGCGCTTACAAACGCAAGAAACAATGACTTCGCAAATTGCTGACGTAATAAATAACACTTTAAAGCCAAGAGGCGTTGCGGTTTTCATTGACGCCGAACATCAATGCATGACAACACGCGGCATTCACAAGGCCGGAACAAGCACGATCACTAAAAAAATGACAGGGCTTTTCAAAACCGATTTAACCATGGAACAAAGATTTTTAACCATGATTTCAATCAAATAATGAGTTTTCTACAACAGCGCAAACAAATTATTTTAGCATCAACTTCGTCAATTAGAAAGCAGCTTTTAGAAGATGTAGCACTTGATTTTCAAGCAGTTGCACCGCTTTTTGACGAAGAAGAAGCCAAAGAAAAAATGAATCATTTATCAATTCAAGAAACAGCTTTGCAACTTGCTATTGGCAAGGCTTTGTCGGTTTCTGCTTTGCATAAAAAAGCGATCGTAATTGGCTCTGATCAAATTTGCGAACTTGATGGAAAAAGAATTAACAAATCATCAAATTACGAAGAAGCTTTTTTGCAATTAAAAAATTTTAGCGGAAAAATTCATTATCAAAATAATGCTACAGTCGTGGCGCTTGGCGATAAAATTATTTTTAAAAAAATATCACGCGTAAAATTAAAAATGCGTAAAATTTCTGATGATGAAATATCGCATTACGTTAACGAACAAAAGCCTTGGGGATGTGCAGGAAGTTATAAATATGAATCTCTTGCCAAACATTTATTTGAAAAAATTGATGGCGATTATTTTTCAATTTTAGGCCTCAATTTACAACCTTTATTGGCGTTTTTACATAAAAGAAAATTTATTAATTTATTGTAAATAATTATGGAATTCATTGGATATGATTTAATTTTCAGCCTTATCACACTTACCTTTTTAGAAATAATTCTTGGTATTGATAACTTAATTTTTATTTCACTAGTAACTTACAAATTACCAAAAAAAATGCGCAACAGCGCGCGCATCTTTGGTTTGTCGCTTGCATTAATAATAAGAATTGTAATGTTAATGACGCTATCTTGGATAATGACTTTAACCGAGCCATTATTTTATATTGGGCATCACGGCTATTCCTTCAAAAATTTTCTGTTAATTTCTGGAGGTTTATTTTTAATTGTCAAAAGCGGCTTTGAAATTATTCAAGATATTTATCATGCTAACAGAAAAGAAGGAGGTTTGGGGAAGAAAAATAATACTCGCGAATCACTGTTAAACGCTATTTT